>Ga0136846_1221161_pt1 | contig 197896 bp, 180 predicted proteins | sample HopSoiMetagenom2_FD_96841 | JGI IMG/M metagenome (GOLD analysis project Ga0136846, IMG submission 96841) | Grasslands soil microbial communities from Hopland, California, USA - 2 Assembly 2016 (version 4) | ecosystem: Environmental > Terrestrial > Soil > Grasslands | place: USA: Hopland... | reverse complement strand
GCGCGACGCTGCCGGTCATCACCGCCGAGGATGGCTCGCCCGTGCTTCCCGGCTTCATCCTCTGGGCGTTCTCCCTCAACGAGGGGGACCTGCTGGCCGTCGAGCCTGGGCCGGATCCCGCCGGCTCCTGCCGATTCCGGAGCTATGCCGGGAGAGTGTGGAGCGCCCAGGAGGGGTGTTCCCACCCCTGGCCCTACGTCGAGGAGTTGTTGCGCCAGCGTATGGCCGCCGTGGGACCGGGGGGAGCGCTGCGGCTGCCCGAGGAGGCGCAGGCGCTGCTCGCCGGCGGCCAGGTCCTGCTGCGGGCCGAGAGCCACGCCTGGAGAGGCTCGTTCACTCTGGAGCCGGTGGGCGGGCGGCGGGTCGACCCGGAGCTGCTGCTGCAAGCGGGGTATCTGCTGCCGGTGCTGCCCGGTTTCCAGGTGATGCTGCCGGAGGACCTGCTGTGGATGCTCGACCTGGAGAGAGGCGATCGACTCGCGTGCAAGCCGAGTCTGGCCACGGCCGACTTCGAGCCCTGCGAGTTGAAGAAGCCTCCGCAGGGTTGGCACGGGGTCGAGCTGGGGCCGGGAGGTCTGCTGGCCCTGCCGGAGTCGTTGCGCGTTCCCTCGGCTCTCAAGCCCAACGCCCAGGTCCGCCTGGAGGTGACTCTCTCACCGCGGGCGGCTTTCCGGGTGAGGCCGTGACGGTCCATCTGCCGGCGCTTTGTATTCGGATCCGAGCACGATATCTCTTTATAGGAGCGGATTTCAGATATCATAGCAGCCGTGAAGGCTCCTGTTCCAGCGACTGACCTCCTCCCTCGGCAACCTTCGCCGCTGTGGTTGGACTCCCGCAAGGCGCTTCTCGGCTATCTGGACCGGATCTTCGAGATGGAGCGGCGAGAGGAGGCGCGGGAGGAGAGCTTCTATCCCCATCTCCTGGGTCTTTTCGAGTGGTATGGGGCGGAGCGGGGCCGCGGCGATCTGGGGGTGACCCTGATCCCGCGCAAGACCGAGGAGTGTCTCCTCGATTTCCAGGTGCGGCGCGGCGAGCGAATCGCCGGGTACGTCGAGGCGAAACGGCCGCCTGCGAACCTGGACGAGATCGCCGAGTCGAAGCAGGTCCGGCGCTACCGGGACACCTTCCCCAATCTCCTGCTCACCAACTTCCGGGATTTCCGGTTGTACCGGCACGGCGAGCTGGCCCTCCGGGCGCAGGCGAGCGCCCTGGCGGATGGGCCGGAGCGGCTGCTGGAGCTGCTGGACCTGTTCGTCGATTTCGCAACACCGCCCAGCACCTCGACCGCCACCCTGGCGAAGCAACTTGCCCTGCGCACGCGCCTCCTGGCGGAGGGGATCGACCAGTTGCTGGCGAGTGGCTCCGAGGGCGCGGAAAATCTCGCCGGCTACTTCGAGGCGTTCTCGAGCTACCTGCTCGCCGGGCTCGACCGCCGGGAGTTCGCCGACCTCTACGCCCAGACGCTCTCCTATGGACTGCTGGCGGCCCGCTGGCAGGCGGAGGGGACCTTCGACCGTCAGTCGGCGGCGGAGAGCATCCCCGCGTCGAGCGGCATCCTGCGCGAGGTCTTCCTCAACATCTCCCTGGACGATCCACCGGCCGCGATCCGCTGGATCGTCGACGAGATCGTGGCCGTCCTGGCCGCCGCGCCGGTGCGGCGGATGCTGGAGCGGACCCTCCACCGGCGGCGGCGCGATCCGGTCCTCGACTTCTACCAGACCTTCCTCCAGTGCTACGACGCCGGCCTGCGCAAGCGGCGGGGCGTCTACTACACGCCGCCGGAGCTGGTGTCCTTCGTGGTGCGCTCGGTTCACCGCCTGCTCACCACGCGCCTGGGCCGGCGGGACGGGCTCGCGGACCCCGGGGTGACCCTGCTCGATCCCGCCGCCGGCACGCTGACCTTCGTGGTCGAGGCCGTCCGCTGCGCCGTGGCGGCGGTGCGGGGGGAGATGGGGGGTGGCGGCGTGCCGGCCCTGCTGCGCGATCACGTGCTGCGCGACTTCCACGCCTTCGAGGTGATGATGGCGCCCTATGCCGTGGGCCATCTGAAGATGAGCCTGATCCTGGAGGAGATGGGCAATCCCCTGCGGCGGCAGGAGCGGTTCCCCCTCTATCTCACCAATGCCCTGGAGGACCTCGACGACCTGAAGCAGTCGAAGCTGCCGTTCGTGGCGGCCCTCACGCAGGAGGCGCGGGAGGCGGGCCGGGTGAAGAAGGAGCGCCGGATCACCGTGATCCTGGGCAATCCGCCGTGGTCCGGCCACTCGGCCAACCGCAGCGCACGGATCGACGAGCTGCCCAGGGAGGCGTACGAGGCCGCCGACGGCCGGACCGTCGGGGGCTACTACCAGGTGGAGGGCGCGCCCCTGGGGGAGCGTAATCCCAAGTGGCTGCAGGACGACTACGTGAAGTTCCTCCGCTTCGCCCAGCGGAAGGTCGATCAGGCCGGCGAGGGGATCGTCGCCTTCGTCACCAGCCACAGCTACCTCGACAACCCCACGTTCCGGGGGCTGCGCCGGTCGCTCCTGGAGACCTTCGACGAGATCTATCTCCTGGACCTCCACGGCAGCCGCAAGAGGCGGGAGCGGTCGCCGGACGGTTCGGCGGACGCCAGCGTCTTCGAGGAGGTCCGGCAGGGGGTGGCCGTGGCGTTCCTGGTGAAGAAGCCGGGCCTGGCGAAGCGGGTGCTGCGGGCCGACCTTTGGGGGAGCCGGAGGGAGAAGCTCCGCTGGCTGCTGGAGCAGGACGTGGAGACGGCCCCCTGGCGGGAGATCGCGCCGCGCGGGCCGGCCTTCCTCTTCGCGCCCCGCGACGCCGCCCTGGAGGACGAGTACCGCCGGGGCATCCCCCTGACCGATCTCTTCCCGGAGCATTCGGTGGGGATCGTCACGGGCCGCGACGCCTTCGCCCTGGATACAGTGCCCAAGAAGCTCGAGCGGCGGATCCGCTTCCTGCGCGAGGCGAAGGCCCCGGACGAGTTCGTCCCCGACGCACCGCGGGAGACGGCGATGTGGAAGCTCGCCCACGCGATCCGCGAGGTCCAGGCCGACGAGGAATGGCAGGGCCGGTTCAAGCGGCTCCTCTTCCGGCCCTTCGACTGGCGGACGATCTTCTACGCGGACTACGTGATCGAGCGGCCGCGCAAGGGAATGATGCGCCACATGCTCGCGGGTCCGAACCTGGGGCTGATCGTCCCCCGCCAATACAAGGAGGAGTTCGGGGCCCTGGCCACGGACGCCCTCGCCGCCCACAAGTCGGTTTCGGCGTACGACGTCAACACCCTGTTCCCCCTCTACCTCTATCCCGAGGGTGGGCTGTGCGAGGGCCGCATGGCAAACCTGGCGCCGGAGGTCCTCCGCCTCTTCACCGGCCGGCTGGGGGAGGAGCCGCCCCCTGAGCTGGTCTTCGAGTACACCTACGCCGTCCTCTACAGCCCGCCCTACCGGCGCCGCTACGCCGATCTGCTGCGCACGGACTTCCCCCGCATCCCCCTGCCCCGGGACCGCGGGGCCTTCCTGGAGCTGAGCGGCCTGGGCGCCATCCTGGTGGACCTCCACCTCCTGCGCTCGGACCGCCTGCGCCAGCCGGCCGTCCGCTTCATGGCGGAGGGGAAGGGGAGGGAGGCCTTCCAGGGGATCGCTCCGGAGGTCTGGGAGTACCGCGTGGGCGGCTATCAGGTCCTCGACCGCTGGCTGGCCGCCCGGGCGGGGCGGCCCCTGCGATTCGAGGAGATCGAGGAATTCCGGCGGATCGCGGCCGCTCTGCGGGAGACGATCGGAGTGGCGGGGCGGATTGCCGAGGTGTGGAGCTGGGTTGACCTCTATTGATCCCGCCTGCGCCCGGGTCTTCTCTCCGGCCGGGCGTTCCACGGGTCGGTGGGCCAGGCGTGCCGGGGGTATCTCCCCTGGAGCTCTTTGCGGACCTCGGCGTAGGTGTTCTCCCAGAAGCTCCGCAGGTCGTGGGTCACCTGCTGGGGGCGGCCGTTGGGGGCGAGGAGATGCAGGAGGACGGGGACGCGGCCGGCGGCGACGCGCGGGGTTTCGGACAGGCCGAACAGCTCCTGGATGCGGGCGGCGAGCACGGGTGGTTTGCCGGGCTCGTAGAGGAGCTTGACGTGGCTGCCGCTGGGGACCTCCAGCCGCTCCGGCGCCTCGCGGCGGACGGCTGCGAGCTGCGAGTAGGAGAGAGCCCCCTGCAAGACGTCCAGCAGCGGGGCCCGCCGCAGCTCGGCGAAGGACTTGCGGCCGGCGGCCAGAGCCGGGAGGAGGCCGCGGATCTCGCCGTCCGTGAACCGGGGAAGGCTCAGCTCAGGGCACCAGTCCGCCAGGGAGCGCACCCGGGCCAGGAACGAGGCGACCTCGGGATCGTCCAGGGCGAGAGCCCGGTCCAGGCGGTCCGCCGCGGCCTCGACGAGGACGCGCCCGGTCTCCGCCGCGTCGGGGGCCGGGACCTCGGCCTCAACGATCACCAAGTCGTCGTAGCGCGTCCGCTTCCAGGCGGCGACGCGCTCGCGGGAGTCGTCGAATTCCAGGTCGATCGAGGTGCGCAGGCGATCGGCGGGGAGCCACTCCGGCTCCACGGCCGAGGCCTTTCGCACCAGCGCTTCAGAGAGATTGCCGCCGCGGCCGGCGTCCAGCTCCACGCAGAGGAACAGCTCGGCCTCCAGCACGGCGCTCTCCTCGGCGAGGCGGACGCCGCGGCCGCCCACCAGGACTCCCCGGGGGCTGCGGGGCTCGCGCCGGCGGGCCACCCGGTCGGGATAGGCGGCGAGGAGGGCTCGGAGGAGGGGAGCGTCGTCGTCATCCCCAGGGCGGGTCGAGCCCCCACCCTGCCGTCCAGACCCGCCCCTGCCCGAAACCCCAAGCTCCCGTTTCGCCATCTCGACGAGCTGATCCCGGGCCCGCAGCACGAAACGGGCGGCGCCGGCGTTCAGGCGCTCGCCCTCGAAGCTCTCGAAGTCGTCCCGGCGCTCGAAACCCTCCAGGGCGTCCAGGCGGTCCAGGAGGTCGGAGCGGGAGGTCCGGCGGGGGCCGGCGCCACGCGCGGAAGAGGGAGAGCGGGGGAAGGGATCGCGCTCGGCGAGCAGGGCGGCGAGGAGGGCGGCCTCGCGCGTCCGTCCGGCCCGGTGCCCCGCGATCAGCAGGCGGGCGAGGCGGGGGTGGACCGGCAGGCGGGCCATCGTGCTCCCGAGGGCCGTGACGCCCTGATCGTCCACGGCGCCGAGCTGCCGCAGGAGCCGGGTGGCGGCGGCCAGGGGTTCCGGGGCCGGAGCCTCGAACCAGCCGAAGGCGGCGAGGTCGGTCTCGCCCCAGGCCAGGAGCTGAAGGGCGGGACCGGCGAGGTCCACCCGGGCGATCTCCGGCGTCTCCCGCTCGGGGAGGGTGGCATTCTCATAGGCGGGCCAGAGGCGGAGGCAGATCCCCGGCGCCTGCCGGCCCGCCCGGCCCGCCCGCTGGTCCGCCGAAGCGCGGCTGACCCTCCCCAGCTCCAGCCGGTCCAGGCCTGTGGCGGGATCGAAGCGCAGCCGGCGGACCTGCCCCGAGTCCACCACGGCCGTGACGCCGTCGATGGTGAGCGAGGTCTCGGCGACGTTGGTGGCGAGCACGACCTTGCGCCGGGTACGCCCGGAGAGAGGACGGAGCACCTCGTCCTGGCGCTCGGCCGGCAGGTCGCCGTAGAGGGGGAGGACGGCAAGGTCCAGCTCGGCCGCCAGGCCGGCCAGGGCCTCGGCGCTGCGCTGGATCTCCCCCACGCCGGGGAGGAAGACGAGCACGTCGCCCGCCGTCTCGCCCAGCACCTTGCGGACCCCGGCGGTGATCTGGGCGGGCAGCGGCCGGTCGTCCGGCCGCTCGGTGTAGAGGACGTCCACCGGGAAGAGCCGCCCCCGGCTCTCGATCGTGGGAGCGTCCCCCAGAAAGGCCGCGACCGGCCCGGGGTCGAGGGTGGCGGACATGGCGAGGAGCTTGAGGTCCGGCCGCACCTCCCGCTGGACGCGGCGGGCCATGGCCAGCGAGAGGTCGGTGGCGAGGCTGCGCTCGTGAAGCTCGTCGAAGATCACGGCTCCCACCCCCTCCAGGAAAGGATCGGCCTGGAGGCGCTGGACGAGGATCCCCTCGGTGACCACCAGGATCCGAGTGGCCGGTCCGGCCTTGCGATCGAATCGCACCTGATAGCCGATCTCCTCGCCGAGGGTCGCGCCGGTCTCCTGGGCCATGCGGCGGGCGGCAGCCCGGGCGGCGATGCGGCGGGGCTCCAGCATCACGATCTGGCGCGTCGATGGCGAAGGCCCCTGACCGATCCCCGCCGCCAGGAGAGCCAGGGGCACCCGCGTCGTCTTGCCGGCGCCGGTGGGGGCCACGAGCACGGCCGATGGTCCCGCGCGCAGGGCGGCGAGGAGCGGGGACAGGGCTTCGTCGATGGGCAGGGGGTCCAAGGTGCGAGATTGTAGCCTCACGACCTTCACGAGGCTCGGGAATCGGGGACGCTGCGCCTCAGGATCTCGAACACGAGCCGCTCCTGAAGGCGGCGCAGCCTGAGCAGGGCGGCCGCGGGGCGGTCCGGGTCTTCGATCTCGAAACGGGCCAGGCGTACGGCGAGGTCTTGCGAGGAGAATCCGGGATTCCGCTGTCGCGCGTCGCGGAGCCCGCGATCGAGCGCGACCCCGCTCCGCAGCAGCAGGCCCACGTCCTCGAGGTCCTGAAGGTCAGGTTTCGCGTACAGGGAGCAGAGGCCCGTCGCGAGCACCTCGGGTGGAGTCTCCGCCAGGACCTCCACTCCCGCGGGCCGGACTCGACACGGGGGCTCCAGCGGTAGCGCGGGCTCCGCGGTCAGCTTCAGCAGGCAGGCGGATTCGCCGTCGCGGGCCGCGACCCAGGTCTGCCGCGAATCGCCGTGGAGAGTGGCCGCGTCCAGTCCCGCCGCATCCAGGGTCAGGACGACCTCCCGGGGCCGCGAGCCCAGGCTCTCCATGCCATGCCAAACGAGGTCGAGCTGGCCGATGGGACGTGGCACACCCGCGAGCCACCAGAGTGCGGCGCGTCCGGAGAGGGTCCACGACGTCCCGAGCCCGGCGAGAGAGACCAGGGCGCGCCGCGCGGCGGGAGAGAAGTGAGGAAGGATTCGATCCATGAAAAAACAGACCTGCTTTCACCGAGTATAGCGCATGGAATCGTTTCGAATCGCTTTTCGATGCGTCGGCGAAAAAAATTTCGCGCGAAGCGGTAAAATCCCGCTCATGGTGGGCGCAGAGCTTGGGACCGTCCTGGCCGTCCTCCGGATCGTCCGGGGCTGGAACCAGGAGGAGTTGGCCCAGGCCTCGGGTTTGCGCAGCGGCACGATCTCCGACTACGAGCGGGGGAAGATGGTGCCGGGGCTCAACACCCTGCAGCGCCTGCTGGGCGCCATGGGCTATCCGCTGGCGGCTTTGGATCAGGCCCGGGCGTTCGTCGACTGTTTACGGACCGAGCGCCTGCCGGCGGCGGAGGCTCCCGGAGTCACGGGCGGACCGGCGGCCCTGCGCCGCGAAGTGGAACAGGTTTCGGCCGAAGCGGGGAGGGTGGTCTCCCGGCTCACGCGGCTGATGTTCGCAGTGATGAGCTCCCCAGCCTCCGGGGAGGGGGGCGAAGGACTCCATCCCGGCGAGTAGGCGGGCTTTACGGTTCGGGCTCGTGGACCTCGCCCGCATAGGGAAGGACGCGAAAGCCCTCCTGGGCGGCGGCGAGGCGCAAGGTATCGTCCAGGCAGACGAAGCCCACGCCCTGGGTGTGCTCGCGGCACCACACGAGGGCGGCGGCGAGCTGAAGGGCGCGGTCGGCTCGCAGAGGGTGGACGGTGAGGATGCGGAGGGCGCGGGCGCGCACCTCTTCGGAAGGCTGGACCTCGAACGCGCGAGCCCGTAGTTGGTCCACGAGGGCCCGCCCCCTCTCGAATCCAGCTTCGGTAACGCGCTCACGCCGCCGGACCTCCACCAAAGCTTCCACGCAGTCCAGGATGGCGCCCCACCAGAGGGCCACGTCCGGATCCCGCCGGAGGAGGAGGTCCAGCCATTCCGAGAATGGCTCCCGCACCGCCAGGGCGAGGAGGGCGGAGCTGTCCCAGAACCTCAGACGGCCTCCCGCAGCTCCCAAACTCCGGCGTCTTCTTCTTCCTCTCGAGGACGGACGTACTCGACGCGAGGCAGCTTCCAGAAGGTCTTCCAGAACGCCTCGTCCGCAGGCTTCTCGGGCGGCTTGACCAGCCCCGTCCGCACCAGCTCCTGCGTGGCCGCGACCGGATCTCCTCCCGACAGCGGCAGCAGCCGGGCGATGGGCCGCCCGTGCTCGGTGACCATGACCTCCTCGCCGGCCTTCACTCGGGCGAGAGTTTCGGAAAGCAGCGCTTTGAGCTCGGCAATTCCCATGGATCTCATGAGGACCAGCATAGGCCGGCAAAAATGACCTGTCAAGCCATAAATTCAGGGCTACAAATGCCTGCATAGACGCCGGAATAGATAATTCTGGTCACCCTCCAGGCGCCGCCTTCGACGCGATCGCCAGGAACAGCTCCTGAACCACCTCCTTGAGCTCGACCGTGTAGCTCGCCAGGTCGCGCAGCGACTGTTCGAGCTGCTCGGTGGAGGGCCGGGTCATCGATCCGCCGGCTTTGGGGCGGACTTTGTAGGTCAGCCGTTCGTCCAGGTTCTGGAGCTTCTGATAGGCATCCTTCAGACGTTGCGGATCCATGTCACGGGGTCTCCTTGGGGGGATGGCCGGGATGGCCGGGATGGCCGAGCTGCAGCGTGTAGTTGACGAGCCGCTCGATCTCCTGCGGGTCGAGCCGGCGCTTGAAGGCCGGCATCGGGCCGTAGCCTTCGGCGATGCGCTCACGGATGGCGGCGCGGTCGCCGCGCAGCGCCATGGGCGAGGCGAGGAGGTTGGCGCGCGGGTACAGGGTGAGCGAGCGCGGGTCCCCCTGTCCACGATCGCCGTGGCAGCGGGTGCAGTAGGCGTCGTAGAGCTCGGGCGTCGTGAGGTTCTTCCGGGCGCAGCCGGCGACCCCCGCGACCACGGCGACTCCCGCGACCACGGCGAGGAGGCAGAGCGGGAGGAGCTTCAAGGTTTGCGATGGACCATCGTGGCCGTGGCCTGGTCGCGCGGCCGCACCACGATCTCGTCGATGTTGACATGGGACGGCCGGGTGGCCGCCCAGACGACGCAGTCGGCGATGTCTCCGGGCGTCAGGGGATCGAGGCCGCGATAGACGGACTTCGCCCGCTCCTCGTCGCCGGCGAAGCGCACGAGCGAGAACTCGGTCTCCGCCAGGCCGGGAGCGATTTCGGTGACCCGCACGGGCTCACCCAGGAGCTCCAGCCGCAGGGTGCGGGTGAAGGCGCGGACGGCGTGCTTCACACCCGTGTACCCGGCCCCGCCGGCATACGTCTCGAAGCCGGCGATGGAGCCGAGGTTGATCACGTGGCCGTCGCCCGAGGCCTTGAGGGCCGGCAGCAGGGCCCGGGTGAGACGCAGGGTGCCCATGACGTTGGTCTGCCACATCCACTCCCAGTCCTCTTCCTTCGCGCTCTCGATGCGGTCCAGGCCGTGGGCCCCGCCGGCGTTGTTGACCAGAAGCTGGAGACGCTCCGGGACGCGGGCCACGAAGGCCGCTACGCTCCCGGGGTCCGTCACGTCCAAAGAAAGCACCGTTGCGCGCTCTCCCAGCGGCGAGGCCACCTCCCGCAGCCGCTCCAGCCGGCGGGCGCCGAGGATGACGTGGAACCCGGCTGTGGCCAGCGCCCGGGCCGTGGCCGCGCCGATGCCGGCGCTGGCCCCTGTGACGACGGCGGTCTTGGCTGCATCCATGGAAGAGAGGCTCATGGTGGGCTCACACCTCGCTTATACCTCGGCAGATGGACACAGGTCGGCGATCGGGCAGTGCTCGCAGTCGGGCCGGCGGGCCTTGCAGGTCTTCCGCCCGTGGTCGATCAGGAGGAGGGCGAAGAGCGTCCACTCCTCTTTGGGAACGACGGCCATCAGGTCCCGCTCGATCTTCTCCGGATCGTCCTCTTCGGTGAGACCCAGGCGGCGGGAGAGGCGGTGGACGTGGGTGTCCACCACGATCCCCTCGGTCAGTCCGAAGGCGTTGCCCAGGATGACGTTGGCCGTCTTGCGGCCGACGCCGGGCAGCGCGACGAGGGCGTCCATGCGGGCCGGCACCTCGCCGTCGTGCCGCTCGAGGAGGGCCCGCCCCAGGTTGTTCAGGGCCCGGGCCTTGTTGCGGAAGAAGCCCGTGCTCTTCACAAACTCCTCGAGCTCGGCGAGGTCGGCCGCGGCGTAGTCCCTGGCCGTGGGATAGCGCAGGAAGAGGGAGGGGGTGACCTTGTTGATCTGCACGTCCGTGGATTGGGCAGCCAGGATGGTGGCCACCAGGAGCTGGAGGGGCGTCGCGAAGTCCAGGGCGATGCGCGGGTTCGGATCCTCGCGGTGCAGGCGCGCCACGATCTCCGCCACCCGCTGCCGCCGCACCCGGCCGGACTCCCGCCGCGCCTGGCCGGGAGTGATCCCCGGCCGCGCCGGCCTGGAACGTTTCGCCTCGCTCGCTTTCACGGCACTCATGGCCGCGGATCTTATCCCGTCTCGCCGCGCCGCCGCAGGCCCGGCTCCAGGATCTCCCGCGCCTGGACGACCACCCGGCGCTCGTTGTCGAAGCTGAGCTTGGCGATCCCCTCGTCCCAGGAGAACCACTCGGCCCCCGAGACCTCCCCGGCGTCGAAGTCGGCGGCCGAGCCGCTGACGTAGTCGAGCAGGAAGTAGTCGACCCGCTTATGGACCCGTCGGGCCCCCTTCTCCACGAACCAGTACTCCACCTCCGAGAGGGGGGCCAGCATGCGGCCGGTGACCCCCGTCTCCTCCCGCACCTCGCGCAGGGCGGCCTGCTCCGCGGTCTCCCCTTCCTCGATGTGCCCCTTGGGGAGCTGCCAGCGCCGGCCGGCCTGGGTCGAGATCAGCAGGATGCGGGAGCCATCCACCACGAGGCCGCCGGCCGATCGGTGGTGCTCCGTCCTCATGCGCTCCGGTTCGGATCGTCCGGTGAAGCTCCGGGGGTCCCGCGGCGGTGGGCTCAGTTCGCCGACTCCTCGGAGGCGCCGTTCGGTATCCAGGAGGGGAGGGCGGCGGGATCGATCCCCACCGAGCGCAGGGCCGCCGCCCAGACCTGGTCGGGATCGGGGGCGAAGATCAGGCCGCTGTCCACCGGCGCCGTCAGCCAGTCGTTGCGGAGGATCTCCTCCATGAGCTGCCCCTCGCCCCAGCCGGCGTAGCCGAGCAGGAGCCGGAAGCGGTCGGGCGGCTCCTCGGCCAGGCGGGAGAGATCGCCGATGTGTTGCGTGAGCGCCACGCCGGGGGCGATTTCGGTGGCCGTGTCTTCCTCGCCTCCTGCGGGCAGCACCGGGGCGAAGAGCACGGTGCCGAGGTTCGGCTGCACCGGACCGCCGAAGTAGGCCACCGTCTCGTCCCGCCCGCGCCACCCCACGTCCATCCCCTTGAGGATCTCACTCACCTTGATTCCCGTCGGCCGGTTGACGATGAAGCCGATACTGCCCTCGGGCTCGTGGTGGAGCAGCAGCACCACGCTGCGGTGGAAGAATGGGTCGAGCACCTGCGGCATGGCCATCAGGAGCAACGGGGTCACGAGATCGGAGTCGCTCACGGACATGCGATCATCTTACTCCGGCTCGCCGCCTTCGGGAGAAAGCTGTTATCGTCATCGCATGAACGATAGTTTCGGCAGCCGTGCGACGTTGCGGGTGGGTGGGCGTCAGGTCCGCCTCGCCCGGCTGGATGCCCTGGAAACCCGCGGGCTCGACGTCTCCCGTCTCCCTTATGCCCTGCGCATCCTGCTCGAGAACCTGCTGCGCCGCGAGGATGGCACGGTCGTCACCGCCGGCGAGATCGAGGCCCTGGCGAGCTGGGACCCCAAGGCGGTCCCGTCGCGCGAGATCGCCTTCATGCCCGCCCGCGTCCTGCTCCAGGACTTCACCGGCGTGCCCGCCATCGTGGACCTCGCCGCCATGCGCGACGCCATGGTGGCCATGGGGGGCGACCCGAAACGGATCAACCCGCTCCAGCCCGTGGAGCTGGTGATCGACCACTCGGTACAGGTGGACGAGTACGGCTCCGCCGCTGCCTTCCTGTTCAACGCCGAGAAGGAGCTCGAGCGCAACCGCGAGCGTTACGCCTTCCTGCGCTGGGGCCAGACGGCCTTCGCCAACTTCCGCGTCGTGCCGCCGGACACCGGCATCGTCCACCAGGTCAACCTCGAATATCTCGCCCGGGTGGTAATGGAGGGCGAGGTCGGCGGCGAGCTCTACGCCTATCCCGACACCCTGGTGGGGACGGACTCCCACACCACCATGATCAACGGCCTCGGCGTCCTCGGCTGGGGCGTGGGCGGCATCGAAGCCGAGGCGGCCATGCTCGGCCAGCCGGTCTCCATGCTCATCCCCCAGGTGGTGGGCTTCCGGCTCTCCGGCGAGCTGCCCGAGGGAGCGACCGCCACCGACCTCGTGCTCACCGTCACCGAGATGCTGCGCAAGAAGGGGGTGGTGGGCAAATTCGTGGAGTTCTATGGCCCCGGCCTGGCCAACCTGCCGCTCGCCGACCGGGCCACGATCGGCAACATGGCGCCGGAGTACGGCGCCACCTGCGGCATCTTTCCCGTCGATCAAGTCTCGCTCGACTACCTGGCCTTCTCCGGCCGCGCCCCCGAGCAGGTGGCGCTGGTCGAGGCCTACATGAAGGAGCAGGGCCTGTTCCACACGGCGGCCTCGCCTGAGCCCGAGTACTCCGACTCGCTGTCGCTCGATCTCGGCAGCGTCGAGCCGAGCCTCGCCGGCCCCCGCCGCCCGCAGGACCGGGTACGCCTCTGGGACGTCAAGGCTTCGTTCGAGAAGGAGCTGGCGGCGATGACGGCCGCCGGCAGGACAGGGAAGACCCGCGCCGCCGCTCCGGGCCTCCAGGCCGTGGGCGGCACCGCCGCCGGCCTGGCCGTGGCCGAGCCCGAGGTGGCGGTCTCGGCGGCCCCCGCAGACGTCGAAGCCGCTGCCGCCCTGCGCCACGGCTCCGTGGTGATCGCCGCCATTACGAGCTGCACCAACACCTCGAACCCCTCGGTCATGGTGGCCGCCGGCCTGGTGGCCAGGAAGGCGGTGGAGAAGGGGCTCAAGACCCAGCCCTGGGTCAAGACCAGTCTCGCCCCCGGCTCCAAGGTGGTCACCGAGTACCTGCGCGAGGCCGGGCTCACCCCCTACCTCGACCAGCTTGGCTTCAACCTCGTGGGCTATGGCTGCACCACCTGCATCGGCAACAGCGGACCGCTGCCGCCGGCCATCTCGAAGATCATCGAGGAGCGGGACCTGGTGGCCGTCGCCGTCCTCTCCGGCAACCGCAACTTCGAGGGGCGCATCAACGCCGACGTACGGGCCAACTACCTGGCCTCGCCGCCGCTGGTGGTGGCCTACGCGCTCGCCGGCCGCATCGACCTCGACCTGCGCTCCGAGCCCCTGGGCACCGGCGGCGACGGCCAGCCGGTCTATCTGAAGGACCTCTGGCCGAGCCGCAACGAGGTGGCGGAGACCATCCTGCGCTCCCTCCACTCGGAGATGTTCCGCAAGGAGTACGCCGACGTCTTCCGCGGCGACGAGCACTGGAACGGCCTCGACGTCCCCGAGGGCGACACCTACGCCTGGGACCCGGGCTCCACCTACGTCCGCCAGCCCCCCTACTTCGTGGACATGCCGGCCGAGCCGCGCCCCGTCCAGGACGTCCATGGCGCCCGCGTGCTGGGCGTCTTCGGCGACTCGATCACCACCGACCACATCTCGCCGGCCGGCTCCATCAAGGTGGCGAGCCCGGCGGGCCGGTACCTCGTCGAGCACGGCGTCGCGCCCAAGGACTTCAACTCCTACGGCGCCCGCCGCGGCAACCACGAGGTGATGGTGCGGGGCACCTTCGCCAACATCCGCATCCGCAACAAGATGGTCCCCGAGATCGAGGGCGGCTTCACCGTCCATTTGCCGGACGGCGAGCCGCTGTCGATCTTCGACGCGGCCGAAAAGTACCAGCAGGAGGGCGTTCCCACCGTCGTGCTGGCTGGCAAGGAGTACGGCACCGGCTCCTCCCGCGACTGGGCGGCCAAGGGCCCCCTGCTCCAGGGCGTGCGCGCCGTCATCGCCGAGAGCTTCGAGCGCATCCACCGCAGCAACCTCGTGGGGATGGGGATTGCCCCCCTGGAATTCATGGACGGCGACTCCGTCGAGAGCCTCTGCCTGACCGGCCACGAGGTGATCGACGTCGACGGGATCGCCGCGGGCGTCGGGAGCGGCTTCGGCGCCGGCCGGGAGGTCACCGTGCGAGCCCGGAAAGAGGACGGCTCGGTCCAGGAATTCAAGGCGCGGTTGCGCCTCGACACGCCGCAGGAGGTGCAGTATTACCGCCACGGCGGCATCCTGCATTATGTGCTGCGGCAGCTCCTGCGTGGATGACGAGAGGGGGGGCGCGTTACCTCTCGTCCTCTCCGTAGAGGTCCGCCCGCCGCAGAGACAGATCCTCCGGCCAGGGACCGAGATCGTGAACGGGAAAATCGACCAGAGGGCGCTTGATTCGCACCTTCAGATCGATCCTGACTCTGCCGTCCTGGGCGACGAAGACATCTGTTTTGATGGTCTTCATACGTTGTCAGCTTACCGGATGACCGGACGGTCCGCAACAAAAAAAGCCCCGCATCGGGGAGGGAGCCGTGCGGGGGGAGGAGAGGGAGCTGAAGGAGATTGCGGAGTGTTGAGACTCCGGGACGGGTTCAACTCCCGAACCCCGTCCCGCTGTGTACAACAGCGACGGGATATGGGGGATTCCCATCTTCAAATTTATGGATTAGGGCTATGCGGATCTTCCTGACCGGCGGCACCGGCTACATCGGTCGCTCCCTGGCTCGCCGCCTTGCGGAGACGGGGCACGAGGTGCGGGCCCTGGTGCGCCCCACCAGCAACGCCGAGCCCCTGAAGCAGCTCGGGATCGCCACCTTCGCCGGCGACGTGGGGGACCGCGCCTCCATGCGGGAGGGGATGTCCGGCGCCGACTGGGTGATCCACGCCGCCGCCGAGCTCGACCTCACCGGTCCGCCTGAGCGGATGCGGACGGCCAACGTCCAGGGAAGCGAGAACGTGGCCTCCCTGGCTTTCAAGCTGGGCGTCGGCCGTTTCCTCTCCGTCTCCTCCATGGCCTGGTGGGGCGGCAGCCCGCCGGACGGCCGCGCCGTGGACGAGACGGCGCCCCCCTTCACCCCGTTTCCCACCCTCTACAGCGCCACCAAGCACTCGGGCGAGCAGGCCGTCCAGGAGTGGGCGAAGAAGGGGCTGCGGGTCAACACCGTCTTCCCCAGCCTGGTCTACGGCCCGCCGGGAAAAAAGGAGGGGGCGAACGCCATCCTCCGCGGCTTCCTCAAAGGCCGCTTCCCCGTCCTCGTGGGAGCGGACAAGAAGACTGCCTGGATCTACCTCGACGACCTGGTGGACGGCATGCTGAAGGTGATCGAGAAGGCGCCGCCGGGCCGGGGTTACCTGATGACGGGGGACGTCACCACCCTGCGCAGCCTCGCCGACCGCGTCTGCGCCCTGGGCGGGGTGAAGCCACCGCGGATGAGCCTGCCGGTCGGAGTGGCGCGCGCGGGCCTGATCCTCTCCAGCCCGTTCTACAGGATGCGCGGGTTCCGCCCGCCGTTCTCCACCGAGCAGCTCAACAGCCTGGAGCGCCACTGGGCGTTCGACGACTCCCGGGCGCGGACGGAGCTGGACTGGCACCCGCGGACGCTGGACGAGGGGCTGCCGCCCTCGGTGGCGTTTTTGCAGGCGAGCTAAGAACGGGCGACTTGCCCTTCGAAGCCCTCATCACCCCGGCCCTCTTCTCCCAGCCTCCCCCCCCGTCCGCCGGGAGAAGAGGGAGAAGTTTGTCGAAGTCTGCCCCTTGTGCTCGCTTCCCGCAACGAGACACTGGCGCGATACGGGTTTCCGCAATAAACTGCGAGGCATGGCGCGCCGCAAGCCGGACGACCAGCTCACCCTCTTCGATCTCGGACCGCCGCCCGAGCCGCAGCGCCAGGGCGTCGGGGCCGCCCCCCAGCCGCCGGAGGTGGAGGAGCTGGGCCGCCGGTTGCCCGCGGAGATCCACCTCGGAGGGTCGACCTGGTCTTTCCCGGGCTGGGCGGGGCTGGTGTGGGACCGCTCGTACTCGCAGTCGAAGCTGGCGCGGGAAGGGCTCGCGGCCTACGCCCGCCATCCCCTGTTCCGGGGCGTGGGGGTCGACCGCACCCACTACGCGCCGGTCGAGGCGGCGGAGCTGGCGGCGTATCGGGAGGCGGTGCCGGCGGGGTTCCAGTTCCTGGTGAAGGCCCACGAGGCCTGCACCGTGGCCCGCTGGCCCGACCACGACCGCTACGGCGTCCACCGCGGCCAAGCCAACCCCCTCTTCCTCGATCCCGCCTATACCGCCGAGCAGGTGGTGGCGCCTTTCGTGGAGGGAATCGGCGCCGGGGGCGGCGCCCTCCTCTTCCAGTTCGCCCCCCAGAGCCTGGGCTCGCCGGGATCGTTCGCCGAACGCTTGGGAGTCTTCCTTGCGGCTCTGCCTCGCGGACCGGTCTATGCCGTCGAGCTGCGCAACCGCGAGCTGGTGACCGCGGAGTACGGCGACGTCCTGGCCGCCGTGGGCGCCTGCCACTGCCAAAACGTCCACCCGCGGATGCCCGACGTCCGCGCCCAGGCTCAACTGTCGGGCTCGGACCGCGGGCCGATGACGATCATCCGCTGGCTGCTGGGGCCGGGCCTGACCTACGAGGAGGCCGGCCGGCGCTACGCTCCCTTCAATCGCCTCGCCGCCCCCGACCCCGCCTCCCGCCGGTCGGTGGCGGACCTCGCCCGCGCCGCCCTGGCCGCGGGCCGGCCCTTCCTCTGCACCATCAACAACAACGCCGAGGGCTGCGCGCCGCTGTCGGCCGTGGAGCTGGCGCGGGCGATCGTGGCAGGCGAGTCTCGCTAGGAGTTTGGAGGATCTTGGCGACAGCGAAGCGAGGACTTGGCCGGCAAGGTTGGTTCGGGGGCTGGCGCGAGAGACCACTAGGAAACTTACGAGGAGACCTGTCAGACTAAGGAACCTGAGGAGACCACGCCGAGCTTTAAACGATTGAAAACAATGGACGAGAGAAGCGAATTTTCGCACGGTGAGGGATGTTCTGCGTGCCTCAAGCGCCGTATGAGTAATTCGTAACTGCCACTCCGCGCCGTGAGGCAGCGCGATACTTGCGATCCTAAGTCCTTGATTCTTATGAGCCAGTCCTGTAGGGCTTTCGTCGTCGTAGAGCGGTTGTGCCCTTTGTCTCGGCGGAGCCGCTAGGCGAAAGATAGGCGGAGGCGCGCGACTCCGCCATCTTACTCAGGAGGATAGATATGGGTAATACGAAGGCCGACAAGAGAAGAGAGGAACTCAGAGAGCAGTTTTGGCCCGATTCTGAAGGTAGGATTTGGAAGGGCCCTAAGGAAAAGGGCTATTGGTGCTCTCCCCGCTTCCTCCCACTAATTTTGCATCTCACGACAGACAAGAAGATCGTAGGTAATCACAATTGTTCCACCGTATACCTTGATCTCTTGTCGCGAGATTTCGGACAAGGAATTATTGAAATCCGCGATGAAGACGAGCATGCTTATTATTCAGGATATGAGGGGAGTCGCTCTAGAAGAACCTGGCAAGAACGTATCCATAGCCTTGAGAAAGCTGGATTCATTCAAGTAACCCCCAAGGGGAACCACCTTATTGGTTATGTCCTGTTGATCCATCCCCTCCAAGTGGCTCAAGCACTTCGTAGTGAAGGAAAAATCGAAAGCAAGTGGTGGCACCAACTTCAGGAGCAGCTTCGTAACATTGGTGCCGAACCTTTGTCTGACCCGCTGGCGCGTCCAGAACTGCAACTGCGCGTCATCAATGGCGGTGTGGCTTCGGGCTCGGGAAGCTTATCGCAAGACCTGCCTCGAAGGGGCAGTGGCAAGCCGGGTTAAAGGCGACGCAACCGAATGAGACTTTAGTCCATCCGCCGCGCCACCTAGCTGAGCTGGACTCCGCTGTTGCGCGCTCAAAGAACGCGTCCGCTTTGAGAGAGGCGGACCGGCCTCTCTCAGCGGGAGAATGAGGAAGCAATGTTTATTCCAAAAGGCGAATAAGAGAATGGACCGGGGAGCAAGTTGAGGACTTGCGTCCCGAGGAGATGCGACTTGAGTTCCTGGTTCGCTACGCTTTCAATCGGAGAAGATCGAGGCCGTCGAAGTGGGTGAAATCTCCGTCGAAAGATACGAGCCGCAATCCGCCCGCTTTGGCGAAGGCGGCCAGATAGGCGTCCGTCCATTGGCGGGGAGTCGCGCCAACCCCCAGGGCCCATTGCTCCAGCCAGGTCTCGCAACCCTCCGGCTCGGCGGCCAACAACACCTCGGGGAGCCGGCGGAAATCGCCATAGGCCTGCCAGGCTTGGCGCACCGTGAGCGGCTGTCCGCCCATCGCCCCAGCATTGGTGGCAAGGCGCAGGAAGCCAAGGGCCGTCAAGCGGCAGAAGGCGAGTTGATCCCCCGATTCCTCGTACCAGTATTGGCGCGCCCTTTGGTGGTGTGCATGGTCGGCCACGCTGAAAGCAAGCCAGACGTTGATGTCAGGCAGATCAATCAGGCCGGCCACCGGCGGTCTCTTCCTCTTCCAGGATGCGGTAGACGTCCGCGTTGGTCAGGATGGGCAGCGTCCGCCCCGTCGCCTCTCGCGCCACGGGAAGCTCGCTGCGCCGACGCCTGAGCGGCGCCGCGGACCGCAGAGCGTCCTGCCCCAGCCCCTGTTCCACGAACCGGGTAATGAGATCCTTCAGCTTCATGCCGTCGAGCGCGGCCTTGGCCTTCACTTGGCGGAGCAGCTCGTCGGGGAGATCAATCGTGGTCCTCATGTCAGCATTTTTATGCTTTTGTGCGCGGTCGTCAAGCTGGGGATGAAAGGGCGGCGCCACCGAAGGACTCAATCCATCCGCCGCGCCACCGAGCTGCCGCTCGCGTTCGCGGCGTCGCTCCAGAAGTTGCCGCGCAGCGCCCCGCGGTCCGCCGAGAGCTGCCAGGAGAAGCTGCCGGCGGCCGAGCGCCTCGCCCCTCGCTCGGTGAACTGGAGGGTCACCCGGCGGCCGTCGATCCTGCCGGTGACGCTGATCGGGCTGCGCGCTCCCGGCGGGATGGGGCGGCCGTCCTCGGTCCACTTCTGGCCGCGGCCGGTGAGCCGGTCGCCGTCCTGCTCGAGCTGGAGACGGTAGCCCAGGCGGAGACCCCGGTACTGCTCGTAGTTGGTGGACTGGATGGTGTTGGTCAGCTCCCACCAGCCGGAGAGGTCGTCCTCGGCGGGCGCTGCCTGCCGTGCTTCGTCGGCGCTGGCCTCCTCGTCCTGGTCCTGGCGGGCGCGCCGCTGCTGCTCCCGCTGTTGCTCCAACACCTGGGCCGCCCGCGCCTCCTCCCGCCGGTCGCGCTCCGCCTTGCGCAGAGCCTCCTCGCGGGCGGCGAGCTCCCGCTCCTTGCGGTTGAGCTCCGCCTTGCGCAGTGCCGCCTCCCGCGTCGCGATCTCGCGCTCGCGACGGCTGGCGGCCGCCTCCTCGCGGGCGAGCCGCTCTTTGCGCGTCTGGAGCGCGGCCTGTTCCTGCTGATCCTTCTTCTTCTCCTTCTCCTGCGCGATCCGCTCGGCCTCCTGCTGTTTCCGGAGCCGCCGCTGCTCATCCTGGGCGGCCTTGGCGAGGCGCTCGACCCTCCTGGCGTCCTCCTGGCTCTTCTCGCGCTCGGCCAACAAGCTGTGGGACGGGAAGCCGTCGCCGGGCGGCGATTCCTGGCCCGGGCAGAAGGCCGCCGGCTCTTTCCCGGCGATGAACAGCTCGCGGACCGGAGCGCTCGCCGAGTTGCAGCCCGCCGCGACGATCAGCCCCGTAGCCGGGTCCACCGGACGGGACACCACGCCGCCGGGAGGGCTCCACGGCTTGGGCTCGGGCCGCTTCTGGTAGAGGCGCGCCAGCATCCGTCCCCAGGCCGGCGCCACCAGCCGGCCGCCGGTGGCGTCCGCGAGAATCGGCCGCGGCTGGTCGAAACCCATCCAGAGGGTAGCCACGACCTCCGGCGTATAGCCCACGAACCAGGCGTCGGCGCCCTCGTTGGTGGTGCCGGTCTTGCCGGCCGCCGGAGCGTGGAACCCGGTCTGCTGGACGAGGTTGCCGGTGCCCCGCACCAGCGCATCGGACAACACGTTGGTCACCAGGTACGCGACGGCGGGATCGAGCACGGGGTGCCGGCGCGGCGTCGATCTCCAGAGCACCTTGCCGTCGTCGTCCTCCACCCGCAGGATCAGTCGCGGCTCGGCGGCCTGTCCGAGGCTGGCGAAGGCCGTGTAGGCCGAGGTCAGCTCCAGCGGCGAGACCGCCACGGTGCCCAGGGCGATGGCGGGGACGGCCGGGATCGGCTCGCCGATGCCGGCTCTCCTGGCCAGAGCGGAGACCTCGCCCAGGCCCACGGCGTCGGCCAGGCGCACGGTCGCCACGTTCTTCGAGCGCACCAGGGCGTCGCGCATCGAGATCTGCCCCTCATAGCGGTCCGAGAAGTTGTGCGGCTGCCAGACCTGGCCGTTGGACATCCTCACCCGCAGCGGCTGGTCGACGAGCGGCTGGCTGAGCACCCACCCATGAGCGAGGGCCGCCGCGTAGACGAACGGCTTGAAGGCGCTCCCCGGCTGCCGCCGCGCCTGGACCACGCGGTCGAACTGCGACTGCGCGTAGTCGCGGCCGCCGACCCAGGCGAGCACGTCGCCGTCGCGAGCGTCGAGCATCACGGCCGCTCCCTGGAGGTACTTCGTACCGCCCGCCGCCGCCTCGGCTGCCGGGGAGTACCGGGCGCCGTCGAAGGCGCCGAGCTCGCCGCTCTCCACCCGCTTGAGCTGGCCGCGCAGCTCCTCCTCTGCGGCGCGCTGGGCGGCGGAGTCGAGCGTCGTGACGATGCGCAGCGGCCGGGTGTAGAGGTTGGAGCCGAAGCGTTCCTCCATCTCGCGCCGCACCTGCTCGACGAACCAGGGGGCGAGCCCCGACTCCACCTGCGCCTGGCGCGGCGGGGGGGTGATGCCGAGCGGCGCCGTCTTGGCCTCCTCGGCCATTCGCCGCGGGATGCGCCCCTGCTCCTCCATCAGCGAGAGGACCAGGTTGCGGCGCTCCAGGGCCTTGTCGGGATGGCGGCGCGGGTCGTAGTGGCTGGGCGCCTTGGGCAAGGCCGCGAGCAGCGCCGCCTGGGGCAGGCTCAGATCCTTCGCCAGGACGCCGAAGTATTGGCGCGCCGCCGCCGCGATGCCCCGGGCGCGGTTGCCGAAGTAGATGTGGTTGAGGTACAGCTCGAGGATCTCCTCCTTCGAGTACCGGCCTTCGATCTCCTGCGCCACCCGGATCTCCAGCAGCTTGCGGCGGGTGGTCTGCTGCTCGCCGGGGATGCGCTCGGGGAAGACGTTGCGCGCGAGCTGCATGGTGAGGGTGCTGAACCCCTGCGTGAAATCGCCGGAGTGGAGGTCCGCGAGCACGGCGCCGCCCACCCGCGTCCAGTCGACCCCGCGGTGCTCGTAGAAGCGCTTGTCCTCGACGGCGAGAAAAGCCTGGGCCACCTGGCCGGGCAGGGAGGAGAGGGGGACGATCTGCCGCTCCGCCGGGGCGAGGTCGGCGAACACCTCGCCGTTGCGGTCGAGCAGCAGCGGCGCGCCGCCGGGCTGGAACGCCGCGAGCTTCCCCACGTCCGGGCAGGTGGAAAAGAAGCACCGCGACCAGGAGAAGCCGAAGAAGAGGACGACTGCCCAGAGCATCGCCAGGAACAGCGCCAGCGGGCGCGGACCCTGGTGTTTGAGGTCTCTCCAGAGCGTGCGCCAGCGGTCCGACCTCTCCATGGTTGTTTGCAGGGGAGCAAGGGGCTTGCCAGGACCCTCATCACCCCGGCCCTCTTCTCCCGTCCCCTCCCACCCCCCTCACCGGGAGAAGAGGGAGAAAAGCAACAACCGTCCAGCCGGGGGAACGCTGTTTCTTCCAGACAAACCACTCCCTCTTCTCCCGGCGGACAGGGGGGAGGCTGGGAGAAGAGGGCCGGGGTGATGAGGGCCCAAGGTGCGCGTTGGGACGAACCCTGATCCCTGCCTCTACAATACTCCCATGACCTCCCCGGACGGCCGCACCCCGCTCCCCCGTCGTCTCCTCCTCCTCCTCGTCCTCCTCGCCGCGCTGGCCCTGTCCTCCACCCGCGCGCAGGCGCAGGCGCCGCCTCCCCAGTGGAACCACGACTGGGCGCGGGGAGCCGTCTTCTACGAGGTCTTCGTCCGCAGCTTCCAGGATTCCAACGCCGACGGCATCGGCGACTTCCGGGGGTTGACCGCCAGGATGGACTACCTGAAGGACCTCGGGGTGGACGCCCTCTGGCTGATGCCGGTCTTCCTGTCACCGAGCTACCACGGCTACGACACGATCGACTACGAAAAGGTCGAGCCCGGCTACGGCACCGACGCGGATTTCGATAAATTCCTCGCCGAGGCTCACCGGCACGGCATCAAGGTGATCCTCGACCTCGTCCTCAACCACACCAGCAATCAGCACCCCTGGTTCGTGGACGCCGCCTCCACCCCCAAATCCCCCCACCGCAACTGGTACGTCTGGCGCGGCGACGATCCCGGCTGGACCCAGCCCTGGGGGAGCGGCCCCACCTGGCACCACAACGACAAGGACGGCCAATATTTCTACGGTATCTTCTGGAGCGGCATGCCGGATCTCAACTACGACGAGCCCGCCGTGCGCGAGGAGATGAAGCGCATCGCCACCCACTGGCTCGCCAGGGGTGTGGACGGCTTCCGCCTCGACGCCACCCGCCACCTCTTCGCCAATGGCCCCGGCGAGATGCAGAACAACCAGCCCCAGACCCACGCCTACTTGAAGGAGCTCGCGGCCGCCGTGCGCAAGGCGAAGCCCCAGGCCGTGATGGTGGGAGAGAACGCGGCGGACCGCGAGGATCAGATCGCCCCCTACTTCGGCTCCACCGCCCAGATCGCCGGCGGCGACGAGCTGCCCATGAGCTTCGACTTCCCGCTGGCGAAGGAGATCCTGGACGGCCTCAACGCCGGCGAGGCCTCAGGGCTAGGCGCCCGGCTCGAAGAGGTGAACGAGACCTATCCGTCCGGGGTGATCGACACCCCCTTCCTCACCAACCACGACCAGACGCGCCTCGCCACCCAGCTCGGCAACGATCCCGCGAAGCTCCGGCTTGCTGCCGCCATCCTCCTGACCCTCCCCGGCGCTCCCTTCCTTTACTATGGCGAGGAGCTGGGTCTCCAGAATGGACCGGGCGGGCCGGACCCGTTCAAGCGCACCCCCATGCCCTGGGATGCGACGCCCAACGCCGGCTTCACCACCGCCGCCAAGCCCTGGTTCGACCTCGCCCCCGGCTGGCGGACGGCGAACGTGGCGGCGGAGACGGCCGATCCCGCTTCCCTCCTCTCCCACTACCGCCGCTTGATCCGCCTGCGCCACGCCTCGCCGGCCCTGATGAAGGGGACCCTGGCCGTCCTCTCCCCGACCAGGACCAGCACGCCCGTCCTGGCCTTCGTCCGCGAGACGGCCGGCGAGCGCGTGCTGGTCCTCCACAACCTGGGCACCACGGAAATCCAGGCCGGACCCTACGATCTCAAGGCGGGCTCAGCCGAGCGCCTCTTCGGCCCCGACGACAAGGTCGTGAAGGGAGCGGAAGGCTGGACCTTCCACCTCCCGGCGGGAGCCAGCGGAGTCTGGCGGCTTTCTTCTTGACCCACGGACCGCTCAGCTTCCTCCCCCGAGCTCCGGCGGCACCTGCGGCACGCACACGACCCCGGCCGCCGTCAGCTCCTCCTCGACGCCCTTGACCACCGCCTCGTCGCGGCTGACGGCGCGGATCAGGGGCAACACCGCGACCGGCCGGCCGCCATACTTGAGGGAGTCGAGACACGTGGCGCGGACGCAGTACTCGAGCGCCACGCCGGTCACGTAGACCGTGGCCCCGGCGTGCCGGCGGACGAGGTCGACCATGGCGGGGTTCTCGAAGGGAGAGTAGCCCAGGCCCGCCCGTTCGCTCCCCTTCGAGACGACGACCACGCACTCGGGGAACCGTAACCCGGGATGAAACTCCGCGCCGGGAGTGCTGGCCACGCAGTGATCGGGCCACACGCCGCCGCTCTTCTGGAAGCTCTCATGGTCAGCCGGATGCCAGTCCCGAGTTGCCACAATGGTGAACCCCCGCTCCCGGGCTGCCTCCATGGCCGCGTTGAGCTCCGCGATCATCGAGCTGGGCTCCACCGTCGGCAGCGCTCCCTCCTCCATGAAGTCGCGCTGCATGTCCACGACTACGAGAATGGGCGTCGCGCTCATGGGGGTAGGGATACCACGGGGCCAGGGTGGGGCTCAATGGCCGCGGCCCCTTGGATCAACGAGGCACCTGCTCGGGCGCCGTGCCTGTCCCAGGTTTTCCATTGCGTTTCGACAAGTCCGGCAACTCGGAGCCAGATAAGATTTCCAGGCCCGTTTCCTGAACCAACTTTTGGAACGGGACGGGTGGCGCCGAGCGCAGACGGTCCAACTGCGGGCCCTCGGCAATCTGGATCGATTCGAGGAACTGCGTGAGCTCCTTGTAGACGAGGCAGCGCGGCTCCCGGACGCAGAGGATGGCAAAATGCACTCCTGTCTCCTCATCCCGATCGGTGGCGCTGCCCAGAATCAGGTAGGAGGAGACCCCCGCGACGGCGGGTACCGCGGCTGGCGCAAAGGGGGGCGCTGGCGCCCCGGGTGGGGAGACCGGCTTTTCGGGCTCACCCCGTAGCCGCGCCAGGGCGGCGGCGACCGGAGCGGGCCAGGGCCGCGGCTGCGCCCACACACCGAGGTAGCGGCTGCAACGGACGGTCACCTCGTGCCCGTTCCGGCCCACCCAGCGCCAACCGGTAAACGAACTGCGGGTCGGCCGAAAGCCGAGACCGCGCCCCTGGGTGCGGGTCTTGAGCAGTTGCGCCCAACGCGCGGCTTCGCTGCGCGACAGTGGAGGCATGGCGGCGGCCCGGCCGGCCAGGACCACGTCGGCGGCGGTGAGCCGCAGGTAATTCTCGGCGAGCTCGGGATCGACGGTCATCTGGAAACGGAGATGCTCTGTCGAAGGGTGGTTGTGGATGTCGGCAGAGAACGGCTCGACATAAACCAGAGCCCCCGGACGGCCGCCGTTGGGCGCGTGCGCGATGAGGGTGGCCCCGTCCGCGAGCGACCAGGTCCAGTCCTTCTCCCTGGGGGGGATCTGAGCGGTCATCGAGCTGCCGAGGGGCACGCTCTGACTTTCCGGCGCAGCGGGCGTCGCGGCCGACGGCTGTTCGTTCAAAGCGCGTGTGAACTGGCTGGGAGCAGACCCTTCAGCCCTCTCTGGAATCGCCGCGGCGCTCTGGAACTCCGGAAATGGCGCCGCGGCCTGAAAGGTCGGGAAAGCGAGTTGGCGCGGCTCGCGAGCCCTCGACTGGCAGCCGCCGGCGAGCGCCCCCACAAAGCCGAGAGAAATCAGGAGAAGGAGACAGAAGATGACTTGGCGGTTCATGACCGGCGCACCCGACGGGAGAGGTCGTCCTCGGAACGGAGACGGCTGTTGAGCCAAGCCAGAGCAACGCCTTGCGCCCGCTGCCAGTCCGCTGCGGACGCGGCTTCACCGCGGCTCTCGGCGAGCACCTCGGCCTCGTCGCCCCACTCGTCGAAAAGGGTACGCAAGAGGTCGAGGGAGGGAGCGCGTTCGAGCGCCAGGCGACAGAGGCGGAGCAGGAGCTCGAGGCCGTCGCGGAGGATCGCCCTGGCCATGCCGTTCCCCCCGGGATCGGCATCGAACAGGTAGAGGGCTTCGCTGGGCAGGAGCGCGGTCTCGGGGGGCGCCGTCTCCGGCGCGGCGAGGCGCAGCGCCACCTGGAGTCCCTCCCGGGCGCCGCGGTACATCACGGGGAGGAGAGCGCGCAGCACGGCCGCCAGCAGCCGGGCGGCCTCGAAGGTGAGGAGGGGCCCCGTGACCGCCTCGTCCGGCCCGGAATATCCCCCTTCTGCCACCCCGGGAACACCAGCGTCGGGATTGGGGACGAGAGCTAAGGCGACGGTCTCGAAGGCGAGCTTCTCGTAGCGCGCCCGCACCGATGACTCGAGCAGGGTCCGCTGGCGCACATCCCGGCGCAGGACGTCGAGCCGGTAGGTGGCGATGGGCCGCATCCGCACCGCGATCGGCTCGAGGGCGACGTCGAACGGATAGCGACCGAGGAGCACCCGGTCGGGAGACGGGAAGCTCCCTCCCGCAGCCTGGACCATCTCCGGGGCGCTCTCCGTGCTCGCCAATGGAGTGAGGAGGAACAGCCGCCGCGGTGACGAGACCTCGTCGGTCAACAGGGGCTCGACGAGCACGTCTCCCGCCGGCAGGGCGCCGGGGGAGGCGTCCTCGTCACCCGCGCGCGCCAGCGCGATGAAGATGCCACGCGCATCCTGGAAGATGCGCCCTGGATAGTAGTGCACGTGAGCGGTTTCAGCGGCCGTCATTGCCAATTTCGCTAGGCGGGTCCGGTCGCGCACGGCCACCGTGCGCGGGACGGCGAGCTCGACCTGCGCCACTTTGGGAGGGAGCAGATCGGCACCGCCTCCCGCGGCATCTTCCTCCGGGCGCACGGCGGCGGACAGGGCGCGCACGAAGACGTTCTCGACGTATTCGTTGGACCGCTCGTCGACGTCGGTCCGCCGCTCGCAGAGCAGGAGGCGCTGGTCCGCCAGCTGGCGCAGACGCGGCACGCACATGCCGCCGAAGACGCCGACGACCTCCTCAACTTCGAGCCAGTGCTGCACCAGGTCCGCCGACAGGTGGGGCTCGACGGTGAGGCCAGTGGGCGGGCGGACGAAGGGCCATGGCAGGGAGGCCAGCCTGGCGGCCAGGTCGGCCGAGCCCACGGGGCCGTCGAAGACCTCTTCGAGACCCGGCTCCACGACCGAGATGACGGCGATCGGCTCGGTGGCGAGCGGCTCTCCGGCCGGAGGCTGCCCCGCCGCGCGCCGGAAACGCGCACCGGCCCGGCGCAACCGCTCGCGCTCGCGGTGTACTTCGCTCCAGTTGCCTTCGAGCAGGACGACGCAGGCTTCTTCCGGCGACTCGCGGTAGCTCACCGGCTCTTCCCGCAGCAGGAGCGGCCCGCGCCCGAGATCGCGCCGGCCGTCGCCACACAGCCGGTAGTGCCAGGGGACGGCGAGTTGCTCGCAGGCGTCGACCAGGTCGGCCAGAGTCAGGGGCTCACCCGCATGCTGAAAGTCCTGCAGGTGATAGGAGAGCTGTCCCGGGCCCAGCCCAGCCGAGCCCGGGACTCCCGCGCCTGGATCGCCGCCTGGCTCCAACTGCGGTTCCGGCTTGATCAGGGCGGTCCCGCTCGCCGTCAGCTCGGCCCTTTCGCGCTCGGCGGTCTCGCGCCCCGAGCGCGAGAAGTTGCGCACCACCGCGTCGACGCCGCAGAGGCTGCGCACCCACTCGGGCATGCGGTGCATGCTCTCGACGCCCAGCATCAGGACCTGCGGCGCGCTCTTCTCTCCCAGCGTGTGCACACCGATCAGCTCGCGCAGCCGCAGCGTCAGACGCCGGAAGGCGAGTTGGGCGTGCACCTCGACCGGTCCGGCGAAGGATTCCACGTCGTCGACGATGACGAGACCGAGGTTGCTGAGGAGCGGCGCGAAGGTATCGGCCCGGTCGAGCACCGTGGTCACCAGATCGTGCAGGCAGCACAAGACGACATCCGGGATGATCCCCTGGGCGAGATCGGTCATCAGGTCGCTGCCCGGCCGCCGCACGCGGACGTTCCAGCGCAGCGTCGACGGCTCGATCGCGTGGCGAAAGCGTTCGGCCAGTTTTTCGGCGGCGGACTCGCTACGCACCACGATCAGGCTGCCGCGGGTGTGCACGAGGGCATGGTTCGCCGCCGCGAGGAGGGCGAGGGTCGACTTGCCCGCCCCCTCCGGCGCCAGGACGATCAGGTTGCGGCTGCGCTGTCCGCTACGGTCCGCAGACACTTCCAGGGTCTCCCCCAGGGTGAGCTCCTGCAGGGCGATCGGCGGATCGACGTGGACGTAGCCCTGGAGAGCGAGCCGGGTCAGCACGGCGCGTTGCATGGGAGTCAGGTGCTGCGGGCGCGGCCCAGGGAGGAGCTCGATGACCAGGGGTGAAAGGACACCGGCCGTGCGCGGGTCGGCTTCCGACCTCTCCCGCGGCTCCACCGGACGGGTCTCCCGCGGCGGCGGCGGCGCGACGCCCCAGCGGTTGGCGAGATAAGCCAGGACGTCCGGCCATCCCGCTCCCTGGCCGGCTGCAGCCGGAAGCTCCGCGGCCGGCGCCTGCGTCAGGCGCTCCTCGCCGCGCAATACGAGATGGAGGGACCAGGAGGTCCAGAGGAGGAGGGCGACGGAAAACTGCGACGGCGGCAGGCGGTACGGATCTCCTCCCAGCGACAGCCAGGCCCAGACCAGGAGCGGAAAGGCCACGGCCGCCAGCCACGCGGCCCACTCACGAAACGAGGGCGCCACGCTGGCCAGGAACGGCACGCCGCTCCACCGCCGCCAGAAGGGGAGCACCTCTTCGTCTTCGCGATCGGCCGCCAGGTTGCGCCCCAGGTGCGCCTGCAGGAAGAGCCGGACGGCGATTCCCACCAGCGACCAGATCGCCAGCCACAGAAGCAGCACGAGGAGGGCGCCCAGGAATGGGAAGCGGCTCAGCGGCAGGTACCAGGCAAGCTCCGGCCGTCGCCCCAGGAAGAGGTACTGCCAGGCGGAGAGGCCGGGCGACAGATCGAGCCTCCGGCGCAGGAGGGGCTCGGCGAGAAGCGCCGCCCCATAGAGCGCTGCCGTGCCGAGACCGGCGAGCAGGAATCCGGGCCCCAGGCTCGCCACGAGCAGGGGGGGCGCCGGGGACGGCGGCGTGCTCACTTTGGCGGCTGGCGCCTCTGCGGTCGCGCCGGCTGTCAGAGCAGCGGCCGGGTCCGACCGCTTGCGGCGGAGCTTGCCCGTCACCGACCGCACCCCTGCCGCCAGGGCGCGGATCAACATCCACGGCAGGCGGAACAGCCAGAGAGGCACTCCCACCGGGGAGTAGAGGAGCTCGAGCTTCAGGAAACGGAAGAAGCCGAGAGGAGCCGCTGGTGTGGCGTCGATCAGCCGCACCAGGCGCCGCTGCCAGAGGACCGCGAGACCCGCAGACGCGGCAACCAGGGCGAGGGCGAGCAACCCTCCCCAGAAGCTCCCGATCCCCTGCAGCCGATCGAGCGTCCAGGCCACCGCCGGCCAGAAGGCAGCGGCCGGCAAGGTGACGAGGGAGCGCAACAGATCCAGCAGGTCGTTGCTAGTCATGATCGGGAGGAGTCAGGTGGAGCCAAGACAGTGGCGGCGAGGTCGCTTCCGATGGTCCCATAGCCGGTCAGCGGATTGACCGGCGAGCGCTGGGCCTGAGGCTCCTGAGACAGGGGGAACATACGGTCGTCGGGCATGTTGGGACGGTTGTGGAATGACTCGAAACGACGAAGGTTGCGCAGGCTGGTGACCCGGATCCCCTGCACGAGCGACAGCATGTAAGCGGCATTGGGCCGTACGTCGACGGTGTGCAGCTCCAGGGTCTCGGTCATAGGCCAGTCCTTGCGCAGTGCTTGCCGGGTCTCCCGGAAGAGGTCCTCCAATCCGCTGTGGATGACCAGCGTCGCGTCGGCGAGCAGGCGGACGTTGTCGGGGTCCAGTCCCTCATAGCCCTTGAAGCCGGCGCCGAAGCCAAGATTGGGGTAGACACGGGAGACGAACTGCACGAGGCGCGGCCCGACCTTGCCGGCGAAAAAGTGCTGGTTCGAGATCGGCTCGCGGACCAGGTCGTCGAAGTGAGCCCGGCAGTATTCGAGGATACGCTCGCTGTCGGTCAGGCAGGCCTGCTCGCGCCAAGCGAAGAACCCTCCCCCGCTCTTGATCAGACCAGGGACTTCACGGATCAGATCGTCGCCGATGCGGCGTTGGAAGTAGTCGTGCAGCATCTCGGGATCGATCAGGCGGTCGGCGGGAGTCCGGCTGCGGCCCTCAAACAGACTGCGCAGATCCTCGCGTCTTTCGCTGCCGTGCCCCATCGTGGCGCGCACGCCCAGCTCTTCGCTCTTGCGTCCCAGGAGCGCGGCCTGCACGTCGAGGCTGCGGGCCAAGCGGTCGGCGAGCTGTGAGTCGGCAAGAGCGCGCTCGAAGACGGTGGCGGCAAAGCCGCGGGTGGCCACGGCGCCGGTCAGCTCGAGCCGGCTCTCGAGGAACGAGCGGACCGAAGGCCGACCTTCGCTCTCCGGGTGAGCGCCGGTGCCCCAGAAGAAAGCGCGCACCTCCTCTGCCATCGCATGGATGGCGTGGGTCAGGGAGCGGAAGCGCCGGCGCACGAACCAGCGCAGCAGAGCCCACGCCGCGCCCCACAGGAGCAGGCCGCCGGTGATCCCGCCACCCGGGCCGAGGAGCCACTCCAGGAGGTTGGGCCGCAGGTGGAGCTCGAAGAAGTAGGAGATGGCCTGGGCCACGGGAGCACCGAGGACGAGGCTGAGCAGGGCCCAGACGGCGAGGCCCAAGTGGATGGGAGAGAGATCCGGCTTGCGCTCCGCCGCCGTCAGGACGGCGCGGCGGGCGCGGCTGAGCTGTTCCAGTACGGGGATCGTGTGGCGGCCGCACAGGGCCTCTCGATTGCGGCGCAGCTTCTCCTGCTCCTGGAAGGTCTCCTGGGTAGCTATCCGCAGTTGATGGAAGGCGGCCTGCGCCGCCTTGAGACCGCCGGCTCCGGCGTAGTCCGCGACCAGATGGTCGCTGTAGGACTGCACCCGCTCGACCGCTTTGCCCACCAGGCGCGAGGTTGCGAGACGCAGCTCGTCCACCAGCGCGTCGACCCGTCCCAGGCGGCCTGTCAGCTCGCTCCAGGTCGCCCACACGTCGCGCCGCAGCTCGGTCTCGAAGCGCTCGTCGAACGCCTTCAGGATCTCGCGTGAGGGAGTGCCGGGCTCGAGTTGGCAGCGGTTCTCGACCCGCTGCGCGAGGCTGTCCCCGGCCTGCCGGGTAACCCCCCCGAGCACTTGGCGGGCCTGATCGGTGAGCTTGTCCAGCGCCGGCGGAGCGAGCGGTTCCGGCGGCTCGATGCGCACATGCTCGCCCTGCTTGAGCTCGGCCAGGCACTCACGCGCCAGGCGGTTGGCCAGGTATTCGCGGCTGCGCAGGGCCGGAAAGTCGATCTCGTAGCAGGAGAACGAGGAAAAGAGGTCGGTGCCGCCGGCGCTCATGGACGTCTGGCGAAGCCACGGGTTCTGGCTCAGGTCGTTGCGGATCTGGAAGGAGAGGAAGTCGCGCGTCTGGCGCAGGGCATCGGCCAAGCTCAAGGTGGATGTATCCGTGACCCGGCTGTTGACGAAGATCTGGGAGATGCTGCGCCGACCGGCGGGAAGGACGCACTCCACCCAGCGGCGGATGCCGTGGACGGCGTCGATGATCGCCGCCTCCTCGCAGCGGCTGACCGCGAGGTCCTCCCCTTGGAAAGGATCGGCAGGATGGGGCATCCAGAGGATCGGGGTGACGCACAGGCAGCGATCGAACCCCACCCGGTAGGACTCGAAGATGGGAGTGAAGGCGCGCAGAAGCTCAGCATGCATCTCGCGCAGCACGTGCCGCATGGCTTCGCGGGTGAACGCTTCGCTCATATCGCCGATCACGAACACCGTGAGCCGTGGCGGCTGCCGGGTCGGCCGCTGGCGGTAGCGGGTGAGGAAGCGGAAGCCGTACATCTCGCGGACCTGCCGGTTGAGCGCCTCGCGCAAGGGCGAGAAGGGCTCCTTGGTCCTGTCTTCCATACCATCGTGTCCGGCCGGGATGCAGACGTCCGCGAACAGCGGAGCGTGCCGCGGCGGAGAGCTGGTCTCGGCGGAGCCTGCCGGCGCGCCTTCCTCCCCGGGCTCCGCGGTCGCTGCGAAACCAAGGTGCGCCAGCCGCCGCTCGAGCCACTGGCGGGGAGACTCTTCCCGGGGATCGTCGATCTCCAGCCCGCGCAGGAAACGGCTGGGCTCGCCGGGCAGATCCGTCTCCGCCGCCGAGTTGGAGGCCCGGCGTGGCACCTCGTGGAGCGCGTCCTTGAGCGGGTGCACGACAATCTCGCCGAGCACCTCGAGGGACTGCCGCAACGCGTCGGTCAGCTCGTCACGCTGCCGCGCCTCTTCCAGGATGTTGCTGTTGACGTCTCCAACCCTCTCTCGCTGGAGGTCCACCCAGAGGCGGACGAGGCCGCCGTGCAGGAACCGGCCAAAATCCCCGAGCCGGCCTCTCAGGAGCTCGACGGTCGTCTCCGGCAGGCCCTCCCGATTGTCCAGGTCGAAGAGGCCCAACTGGAACGGGTGGGGAGTCAGAGGGATGAAGATATCGTCGGCTGAGGGTCCCTGCTGGCTCGCCCAGCCAGTGACCTCCCATTCGCGGCCGAGGAGCTCGGCGGGATCCAGCGGCGACGACAGGTCGCCGGCGCACCGTACGAACGGTTCCAACTTCTTGATCACTGGTGGCGCTTCCTCGTCGCCGCTCAGCCACTCGTTCCAGCCGGCGAGCGGAGGCTCCATCACCTTTTCGAGGAAACGCGCAGCCTGGCGCATCTCCTCCTTCTCCTGCGGAGCGACGAGAGTCGAGACCGGCACACTCTCCCCATCCGGCGGGTCGATGTTCGCCGGGTTCCCCCAGTCCCAGGGTGCAGGATCCCGCCCTGCGAGGAGAGAGCGGCAGCGGTCGATGCAGGCTAGCAGCGTATGCGGGCTGTGCCCCTGCCGTACCCGGTTGAGCAGCGGCGTGATGAAGAGATCGACCTCCTGCAGGCGTTGGGCAAGGTGATGCAGCCGCTCCGCCGCGACGATCGGATCCGGGTCGAGCCGCAGCCACTCGAAGTAGCGCAGGCGCCGCGACTGCTTCTCCGGCGGGGTCTCCTCGCCGCCGTCCGCTCCCGGCGCGGCCTCGATCTCCACCTCTACGACGCCCGCGTCGCGCGGCAGGGCGACCTGATAGCAACCGTCGCGATAGCGGACGAGGCCGAGAGAACGGACGATCGCGAGGTTGAGTGCCAGGGACGGCAGGTCGCTGTCCCCCAGATGACCGGCGATGCGGACGGCGTCCTCTTCGAAACGGCGCCAGCCGTTCGCCGCCCCAGCCGAGCGCACCGCCAGGAGGCGCAGGTTGCCGATCGAGACGTCCGCCCCGGAGAGCCGGAGACCGGACCAGTCGTCGCCGAGGCGCTCCAGCGTCGCCAAGCCGAAGCGTCCGACGCCGACAACGATCACCGGGGCCGGGAACACTCGGGACAAGCTCAGTTCCCCGCCGGGCTGTCGCCCGGAGTCTGTCCGTTCCCCGGCACGACCGCGGCGATCCCGGAGCCAACCGCGACGCTCCCTCCCGCCGGCGGCGCCCCTCGCCGCACTCCTCCGGCCGGCCGTGTCGGACCGCTACGCAGCTTTTCCAGCAGGCGATTGAGCTTGTCCTCCGGCAAAGGACGAAACAGCCGCTGGAAGCTCTTCGCCACGGCTCCCGGTTGATCCGGGTTCTCCAGCGCCTTCCACACCTCGCAGAACGTCTCAAGGATCTTGATGCTCTGGGCGAGGTTCTCCTCCGCCTCCTCGGCCGTCAGGTTGGCCGCGTTGGCGCCCAGATCCTCGCCGAGCGTCCGCTGCTCGACGCTGACGTTGCTCAGCCGATCGTAGAGCTTCTCCAACGCCTCGCGCAGGCGCTGATAGGCGTCGGCGTAGTCCTTGAGCTTCTCCTGCTGCACCGGCGTCCGGTTGGGACCGTACTTGTTGCGCAATTCGTCGTGGTTACTGCGCCAGCGGAACGGCAGCTCGACGACCGCAGCGAGCACCTCCGGCGCCAGCCCCTCGCGCACGGCGCGCAGCATCTGCTGGTAGGAGAGATAGGTGACCTTTTCCGACTCCAGCACTTCGGGCAGCCGCTGGATCGAGTCGGCCAGGGTTTCCCCCAGGCGGGTCAGGCCGTCGTCACCAAACTCCCCGTCGTCGCTCAGGCCGTCCCAGTCCGGATCCGAGAGGCAGTACTTGCCACCGCGGCGGACGACGAAGGCCGGTCCGCCGTCGGGACGCCGTGTGGTCATCAGCGCCGCGAAGTTGATCACGTGGTTCCGCAGGAGCTGCTGGCGGTGGTTCTCCTGCGCGCTGTCGGGATCGAGATCCGGGAGCATGTCCTCCCAGTTATGATCGATGTGCAGCACCTTGGGCCGCTTGGCGAGCGCCTTGAAGCGCTCGTACTCCGCCTTCATCTCCTTCATCCGGCCGAAGACGTAGAGCGGGACGTTGAGGACCGCGCGGTAGAAGATGATCTCCTTGGGGTTGGTCCATCCCGTCGTCACCCAGGTGAGGTTGGGATCGGCGCCGCGGATCGCCTCTTCGATCGTGCTGTTCTTGAAGTTCTCGTCGATGGCGGCGACGAAGACGTTGTCCGGCCGCACGCCGCCGTGCTGGTCGCGTCCTTCCTCGTAGACGCAGAGGAGCGACGCCTTCTCCTTGACCAGCCGCTTGATCTTGTCGCGCAGGTAGTCGCTGTGCCTTTCGTCTTTGAGGTCAAGCTTCTCCTCATTTGTCGGGTTGCGATAGGTGGCGATCAGCTCGCGGATCTCCTTGTCGCCGCCAGCCTCCACCTGCGGGCTGTTGCTGCGGTAGAGGGCGCGGTAGACCACTTCGAGCTCCAACGCGTCGGACAGCGTCAGACCGTCGCGCCGCTCGCGGTCCGGCGAGTGGGGATCGCCGCCGATCCAGGCACTGAGGAACTTCTCGACATGCTCACGCAGTGCGGTGAAGAGCTTGTCCAGGTCGGCGCTGGTGGCGCCGCCGCGGCGCACGCTCATGGCGGTGACCGTGTCGCCCAGCAGCACCTGGATCTCGCGGTTGCTGAGCGAGAGATCAGGCAGCTCGGCGATCTTGTCCTCGAAGTAAAAGTCCCACATGCGCCGGCCGTCCTCGATCTGCAGCGCCTCGGCGTCGAGCACGTACTGGTTGGCCGACGAGCTCTTGCCGCCGTCCTCGCGCAGCTTGCGCAGGCGGTTCAGTTGCTCGGCCTCCAACTGGTCGAAGCCCTTTTCGAGCTCGCGCTGCGTGATGGCGAACTTGTCGAGGTTGGTGCGCAGGTCCCCCAGCGACTCGATGAACTGCTGTTTGACGATCTGCATCGCCCGCTCGATGGCCTGGCTCTGCAGCGACTCGAGGAGCGCCGGGACCTCTTTGGGATTGAGCTTGTCGGTATCCTTGTGCTCGCCCAGGTCGAAGTCAGCGGTGCGCTCCGGGGGCGTGACGTCCCAGCGTACCCGTTCGAGAATGGACAGCACGGCATAGCGTTTGGCCGCCAGGTCCACCTCCCCGGCTTCGTCGTTGAGGAACGACAGCTCCACCAGGGCGTCCATCCCGGGATGGCTGAGAGTCCCGCTCTTGTAGCCGTTCTTGAGGATTCTCATCCCGACGCTCTTGAACTCGTCCAGCCACACCGAGGCGCGGGTCCGCGCGTCGTAGACACGGTTAATGCCGGCCGCCGTCGGCTGGTCCTCCTCGGCGTGAAGCTCCATCGCCTTGCGGGCTTGCTGCAGCAGGCCGGGAAGCTCCTGGGGATTGTCGCTCGTGATCGTCGGGAGGACGATGGCGCCGATCGAAAGGCGCATGCCGTTGCGCGCGAGCTGCTCCTGGTCCTCCTTGACCCTCTCCGGCTTGAGCTCCCAGGTGCCATCCGATCGCGGGATCTCGCCCGCCCGGTGGCCGTGGCGGAACAGGGTGAAGAAGCGCTTCAGCTCATTGTCCGCGAACTCACAGGCGGCCAGCAGGCGGACCCGCTTCATGTACAAGCGATCGATCAGCCTCTCGCGCTGGTCCTTCTCCTTCTTCGGGAAATCCGCTACCTGGACCGGCTTTTCATTCTTCTCGTTGCCGAGCGCCACCTCGTAGAACGGCTCTGGCACGTTGCGCAGCGACGCATAGATCGCATCGCCAGGGATCGAGCGCAGGAAACTCGCCCGCATCAGCGACAGCGCCGCCGACTGCGAGCAGAAGTCGACCAGGCCGTCGACAGGCACGAGGAGCACCGCAGCTCCATAGGAGCCATAGAATGTGGTGAAGCCGATAATGCCCTTGGCCTCGAAGTCGTGGGGCACCAGGAAGCGCTGGTGCTGCGTGAAGTTGTCATAGTCGGAGGCCTGATACGAGTAGAGCGGGGAGAAGAACTGAAGATAGAGGCCATCCGCTGCGGCCTCGACTGGATCGGGCACGGTGAACGATTGCGGCTTGTCCACGATGTAGACGAACTCGAATGGCGGCTGGCGCACAATCCGTTTGGAGACGTCCGACGGGTCGTAATGAAAGGCGAGCCCCTCCTCGGGGAAGAAGCGCGAATCGGGAGCGCCCAGCTTCATCAGGTACTCGGTCTCCTTGAGCGCGGCATAGGCGTTGGCGAACGTGCCGTCGCGGTTGATGCCAGTTTTGTCCTCGAAGACCGCCGGCTGCACGGCGACGCCGATCAGACGCGGCTTACCGAGCTCGCTGGCCAGGTCGCGCAGCAGGTAGGCGATCGGCAGATGGCAGCCCGAGCCGGTGCCGCCGGCCACCGAGTAGCAGATGACGATGCGGATCTCCTGACTGTCCAGGCGGCGGTGCCCCAACTCGTGCGACTTGAGATCCTCCAGGAGCCTCCGGAACTTCGGCACGAAGTCCTTGTGCTTCATCTGATAGAAGACGCCGAGCCGCGACTCGATGCGGATCTGCCCGGCGCCGGCCGTGTCGCCAGCGCGGAACCGATAGTTCTGCGGCACCCACTGCGTGAAATAGGGGTCGGCTTCCAGGAAGAGCTTCCCGGAGGCGAGATCGGCGTACTCCTCCTTCTCGAAGTCGCTGATGAGGAACGTGCTGTCCGCCATCTCCCGGAAGCCTTCCAGCTCGTTGACGTTGGTGTCGACCAGGGCGAACTTGACGAGCGCCTTGTAGCGCTCCTCGTAGTCGGGGCGCCGCTGCAGGTGGCGCGCGACCCGGCTCACCAGGCGGCAGCCGCAGCCACCCAGACCGACGAAGAGCGTCGGGCAGACCGCGCTCGGCTTGGTCAACATCTCCTCGATGACCACCTTCTGATGTCTCGGCATTCCTCGCCTCCTTCGGCGGAATCCGTGGTTGCAAGATCCTCAGCCGCGGCTAACCGATCTGCCAGCCGGCGGCTTTGCCTTCCTCATGAGTCTCCCAAGCTTCGAGGGAACGCAGCAGCTTTGCCCTGTGCAGCTTGACCGCGCGCAGCCGGGCGGGCTCCCCCTCGAACTCCGAAGGCAGGAAGCCGTTCTGCCAGACCAGGGTGCCGATGCGGCCCTGCGCATCCGGCACGGCCAGGAACAGGACCTTCCCGGCAGCGATCGCGAAGAGCCGGCGACGGAAATTCTCCGGCTCGCTCTCCGCCCGCGCCTGCACGTCGCCTTCGGCCACCAGGAGGACCTGAGAGCGGGCCACGTCGCGGCTCGGCTGCAACAGCATCTCCACCGTCTCGTGGTAACGCCCTCCGGGCAGCCCGAAGCGCAAAGGGTTGGAGCGCAGCCAGGCGCTGGCCCGGCGGTGCAGCGGCAGGGCCTGGCGCACCAGCCGCGTCACCTCGCCCTTCGATTTGTCGAGCTCCACCGCGTCGCCGTATTCGGTCCACACCAGGGGCTTGAGCTTCGTCGCCAGCGCATCGGGCTTGAGGAAGATGCTGTGACGAAACATGTTCACGCAGTACAGGACGAGCAGGAGCAACAGCAGGGCGGCCAGCGCCGCGAGGATGCGCGGTCCATAGCAGGCCCAGAAGCCGGCCGGCTCGACCTCGACGCGCACCGGCACGACGACCGGCTCCGGCGGCCGGGCTCCTGGCGGCAGAGGCTGATTGCCGGCGGGGGCGAGCCCCAGGCGGGTCGCGAAGGAGCCCGCGGCGCAGCAGCGGCCGGGGAGGGCGCGCAGCCGTAGCGGAGCCGCCCCCGGACCGGCGGAGAAGTCGTGATTGAGGAGCGGATCGCCCTCTTTGTCGCGCAGCACCTTCGCAGAACCCTCGCCGGCGAACCCGAGGACCAGGTCGCCGCGGCCCTCCGGCCACGCCTCGGCCTCTTTCGGGCCGGCCACCACGGCGCGCAGCGACACCTGCTTCTGGAAGTTGCCGCCCACCGTTACCGGCACGTCTTCCACCTGCCCGCCGCGGACCTTGACGGTCAGCTCCTTGGGGGCGTCGATGCGGTAGTCCAGCCGGAAGGTCAACGGCAGCTCGATAACGGGAAGCTGGCGGCCGCCTTCGCCCGCGAGCACCAGGCGGAGGACCGTGTTGACCGGGCGGTCGATCGGCTGCGGGCCACAGTAGGGAGAGACGCGCAGCACGAGGTTGTACCCCTGACCCGGCGTGATCGGCTGGGGCTTGCCCTCCAGGACGCCGCTCAGCTCGGCGGTCACGCAGGCCGGCAGATCGGGGCGGTCGCCCAGCTCGAGGTGCCCGGACGCCTTCGGGAAGTTGCCCGCGAGGCGGAATGGGCTCTGCGCGAGATCGCCGGGGCGCAAACTGCCGAAGGCGAGACGAGCGGGTTGGGGATGGATCTCTACCGAGGAGACCTCGAGCGACGCCGGTGTGCCGCGCAGCTTGATCGCTTCGCCGGAGGAGAGGCTCAGGGAGACCAGCGGCTGGAGCTCGTAGTCCCCCTTCTCCAGGTGGCTCCGCGGCAGGCCGAACCGCGCTTGGCCGGCGGCGAGTGGGTTCGCGGCGAGATCCTCCGGCGGCTGGCCCGGCAGGTCGGCGCGGCGGATCTGCACCCGGGCGGTCAGGTCGCCTCCCGTGACCTCGCCGCCCACTACCTGGCCGCTCGCGTTGACCAGCTCGACGATCATGCAGACAGACGCTCCCACCTCGGCGCTCTGGACCTCCGCTCCAGGACGATCGCAGCTCCCCGCTTGAACAGCCCGGCGCACCGCGAGGCGATACTCCGGCAGCGCCACCACTTTCCAGCGCTCTCCGCCACCCGGCACGTCCACCTCGACCGGCTCGGCGTCCGGCCGGTAGTCGAGCGCGGCGAAGCGGAAGACCCTCCCGTTGGCGCCGTACTGATGCGTGCCGGCGCGGGGAGTGTCAAGCATCTGCGGGGCACTACCCCGCGGGCTACGGACGGAAAATGAGAGGCCGGGGCCGGCGTCGGGGGCAATGGCGAGCAGGCGGACCCGTTCGGCGCCGCGGTGTGCCGCCAGGTGGGCCTCGCGCGGCGAGAGGAGATAAGCTTCGTACCCCTGGGAGCGGGACAGTGCGGTGGCGAAGGTCTGGAGGATCGATGCCGGATCTCGCGGGTCGGCCTCCATCGCTTTCCCCCCGGTGCGCTCGGCCAAGCGTACCAGCGCCGGCGAGTACCGCATGCCGCGGAAGCGCAGCAGGTAGAACTGGAAGGCCCCCTGGTCGTGGGAGCGCAGGCCGCTCAGGAAATCCTCACTCGATAACTCTTCCTCTGCGGGTTCGCACTGCCCGTCGGTCAGCAGCATGACGACCTGAGAGACTCCCGGCTGGTACGCCGCGTCGAGCAGCCGCCGGACCGCCATGAACGAGGACCGGCACGGCGTGTATTTCGCGCTGTACCCGGCGATCCCCCCTTGGAGATTCAGGAGCTGGTCGATCTGAGCGCGGTTCTTCCGCAGCGGTTCGATCGGCGGTGGCGGCGCCCCGTCGCGAGGGCCGTTCATTCGCACCACTGACACCTCGTCGCGGTCGTCGAGCATGCTGACCAGCGAACGCGCGGCGAAGAGGCTGAGGCGGTCCGGGTCGGTGGTCTTCATGCTCCCAGAGTCATCGAGGATGAGGACGTACTGCGCCGAGCGCACCTCGGCGGAACGGGCCGTCGACTGTGCGGCGGCCGAGACCGCCAGAAGGGTGGACAAGAGACATGCTACGGCGATGGCCCTCCATAGGAGGGGGCGTCGCTGGCGATCGGATCTTGAGGTTCCGGTTCTCATTCAGATCTTCCAGCCGGCGTCCAGATCGAATCTCGAATAGTTGTCGGTCAGGAACTTGAGGGAGGAATCTTCTTTCATCCTCTCCTGGAGGCACGACTCGAGGTCGAGGTCCTTCTGCCTGTCGGTGACCGCGATCAGGACGAGGCGTCTTTGCCGAGAGGTCTCGGCCGCCTCGGACTTCGGACACTCCTTGGTGAAGCCTCCAAGGTTGAGAGGAATCACGTTCCGCATCGGACCGGGGCGGCTGGGCAACTGAGCGCGGGATTCCTCGATCCAGCGGACGAGCTGTTCGGCGCGCTCCTCCGCCCGGTGGTTCTCGACCAGGGGTCCCAGCGGCGATTCACAAGAGGCGGTTCCCACGGCAACGATCTCCTCCGCTCCCGCGAGAATCTTCTGCACTGGCTCCTGGCGGAGAACCGTGAGGAAGTAGGGAATGACCTGGCCGTTGAACTCGACGAGCTCAGTGCTGCCGCGCACCCAGTTGTAGCTGTCGAGGAACACCATGGCTCGGAAAGCGCCCTTGTGACCCTGGTGATCCGTACACTGGAGAGCACTCAAGACCTGAGTGTCCGTCTTGGGTGGCGGATCGGGAGGGTCAAATCTCGACTGGGGGGGTTGGTTGACATAGGTGTTGATGATCTGACAGCAAGGGATCTCAACGGGCTTGACATCACTAACCCCGAAGTCGAACGTTTTGCCCAGCAAGAGCCCTCCCAGCCAGAGCAGAATACTGGCGAGGAGGTTCATCAGGACTCCTTCCAGGAATCTCATCGCCGCGTCTCCGCCGCGAGCCCCGAAGCCGCTCCCGGGCTCTTTCGGATCTGCACTTTGAGAAGCCTCCACCCTGCCGGCCGGCCAGGTAGCTTTGCGGCAGAGGAGTAGACCAGGTCCAGGTTACGGACCTCCCTCCCGGATCCGAAGTCGCGAGGCGGTCCGTACAGATCAAGCCCGGAGAGCTTGTTGTTGCGGTCCGGAACGCCAAGAAGGTCAACGCTTCCATCGGTCTTAGCTCGGGCGTAGAGATGACCTTCGGCGGGCGCGTCCCAGGAGTGCGGCGCCACCGCCGTGAAGGTGAGGCCCTCCAGGCTGGGGCCGCGCAACATGATCTCGACGGTCTCTTCATAGGCCAGCCAGCCGAAACGGAGGGGATTGGCGGCAAGCCACACCTTCACCCGATCGACGGACCTCAATTTCTCGGCGAGCTTGCCGAGGACGTCGACCTCGTCCTTGGTGATCCCTGGCTCGCCGCTACCATTCCACGTAAGGTGCTGAAGCCGCTTGGCGAGACGGTCCATGGATAGACGCCGGCTGTGCGTGACGGAGGTCAAAAGAAAGAAAAAACCGAGCGCCAGGGGAAGCGGCAAGAGGATGTGTTGGGCGCGACCTATTCCGCAGGCCCAACTGTCGGCGATCTCAATGTTGAGAGAGATGGGAGGCGCCTTAACGACGGCGGTCTGACCAGGTTCTACGATCGACACGTCGACGGTTGCGTGGTAGATCCCGGCGGGCGCGCAGCGGTCGGCGGCAGCTTCCAACCAGAGCACGCGCCCCCCGGGGACGTAGTGGAGAACGGTTTCCGTCCCGAGATCCTGCGTGGCGTTGCGGACGATGTCGAGGCGGACGCGTTTCATGTCAGGCCATGCGCCAACCCGGCTCAGCCGCGCCTGGAGCTCGACGTCCGGCCGGTTGTCGGCGCCGAGGTTGATGTAGACGTCCCGGCGCTCGCCGCCGCGGAGATGGATCGTTTGCGGGGCGAGCCCCGGTGTCGGACCCTGCGCCGCCAGCGGCAAGCCGAGTGTCCAGAGCAGGAACCAGAGGCACCCCGAGAGCGCCCCGTGTCGGGCTCCGCTACCAGACCGGCTCACTGCCTGGTCCTCCTCCTCTGAATGTTCTAGCCTCAACGTCTCATCTCCCCTTGAGGGAAGGCCATTGCCGCCACTGCCCTGCAGTGGATCTACAGAGACACCACGGGGCCTCCCTTTGTTTATGGGTGGACGAGGAAGACAGCCGCTCGCTCCATCACATGAGGTCGACAACTTTCATGCTATGGTGGAAGAGTTTTAATGTCAAGTATATTGCTTATTCATATTTCCAAATGATCCCAAGGGCTGCCGACCGAAACGTTGCGCCTCACTAATTCTTCCCGAGTCGGTGTCTAACTGGTGTGCCTCTCGAAGGGCGAGACATCGATGACGTCGGCACTTCATCATCCTCCTCCTCATCGGCGATGGGTGGTCGGCCTCGCCGCGGCTCTCCTCTGGGGCTCCGTCGCTGAGGCCCAAAGGCCGATCACGATTGCTGCCGGCCGCGCGGACGGCATGTACTGGCGCCTGGCAGGGGCCGTCGCGCAAGAGGTTCCAGCGCGCGGGGTCCACCCCGTCATGACTCAAGGAGTTGAAGAGAGTCTGGAGAAGCTCGAGAGGGGGGAGGTCCGCTTCGCCTTGGCGCAACAGGACGTGGTCAGCGAATACTTCCTCAATACCCCAGGCACGCGCGTGAAGGTCGTTGGCCGGATCTTCTTTGAGTATCTTCACATCTTTGTACGCGACTCCGTGCACGTGGAGCAGACGAGCGATCTCGCCCGGCTGAGGCTGTGGTGGGTGGGGGAACCGGGCAGCGGGACTCGCCTGACAGCCAGCCGCTTTCTGGACAGCCTGGGGACTCCGCTCTCGTCGCTCGGAGGGCGGATCCTGCTCTCGTCAGCGAGCCCTCGCACGGAGGCTAAGGGGTCGATCCCCGTCGACCTTCTCATCCAAGAATTTCGCAACGACCGGCTGGACGTGGCGATGCTCGTCGCAACCCCAGGCCTCCCGCCAATCTGTGAGTTGATGGGCTCCGGGACGGTCTCGCTCCTCCCTCTCGATCCCAAGACGCTTCGCGAGTTGACCGCGGAAGAGGAGACGCACTACCGGCGGCAGACTGTCCTCGGCCGAATTCCAGCCAACACCTACGCGAACCAGTCCGAGCCGGTGGCGACGATCGCCGTCCCTGTCCTGTTCCTGGCCCGCGAGAACGAGCACCCGGAGACGGCCCGGTTTCTGCTGCAGGCGACGCGCGAGGCCTGGGCAAGGCTGGTTGCCAAAAACCGAGAAGCGGTCGCCGGCAAAACGGCCTGCAAGATCCCGGACAACTCCCCCGAGGCTGCTCCCCTCGGGAAATCCAAGCTCCACTTCCTGGCGGGCGTCGAGGTCGACGACCCTCTCTGGCCGCGCCTCCGGCCGCTGATCAAATGGATAGCCCTGCTCCTTGCGCTCTCCACCCTCGGATTTTGGGGATACCAGCGTGGCTGGCACGAGCAGGTCCGCATCCTGTGGCGCCAAGACAGGCTCCCGTTCCTGCTCGCGCTCCTCCTCGCTCTGGGGATCGCGCTCGTGACGCTCACCACATATCTCCTCGAACGCGGGATCAACGAGCACTTCTCTACCCTCGGCGAGTCGTTCTGGTCCATCACCATCTACCTGTTCAGCGGTCTGGAAGGGCGTTCCCCCTACACCGAAGAGGGCCGGATCGTCGCCGCCCTGGGCCTCCTCCTCGGCCCGGCCTTCTTCGCCGTGACATCCGGCTGGATGGCTCGGTTCTTCATCCACAGGGAGAAGCGTATGCCGTACAATCTAAAAGATCATTTCCTGCTGCTGAACTGGAGCCCGCGCGCCGCCGATGTGGTCCGCGAGCTCCATCATCCGATTATCCGCGAACGGGAGGGGACTTTCGTCGTTGTCGTGCTCACCGACGACGAATCGATGGAGCTACGGCGCTTCAAGGAAGCGGGCAGCGGCCGCGACGAAGCCTTCGAAGACTTCTTCATCAGTGTGGGCAACCCCACCGACGAGCGGGCGCTGTGCAATGCGAACGCTGCCGATACCCGCTCCATCCTGATCCTCAGCAACGACGAGCACGGAGACGAGCGCACCATCCGCTCTGTCCTGATGCTGCGCAAGATTGCCCGCGAGGTGGGGCGTACCGATCTCCATGTCGTCGCGGAGCTGACCGATCCAGCCAACCAGTCGGTCCTTGAGGAGCTGGCGAAGGACTTTCCAGGGCTCCTCGAGCCGATCTCCGGGATGCAGATCCGGACGTTCCTCTTGTCCCAGGCGGCGCTCAGCGCGGGGATCGTCGGCTTCTATTCCGAGCTGCTCAAGATCTCGCCCGTGACGAACGAGATGTACACGCTCGACCTTCCTCCCGGAGCCCTCGGGATGACCTTCCGCGACTACGCCGCCATGGTCCTCAAGACCTACCCCGACGAGCCGTTGGTGCCCGTCGGCGTGCAGAGAATGATCGATGGCAGGTCGCGGATGCTCACCAATCCCCGCCGGGGAGCCCCGGGCTGGGTTCTTGAGGCGGGAGATCGCCTCCTCGTGATGGCCTATCTACCACCGCTTCCGGGTGCTTTGCCCATACCCCAAACGGGGGAGCCTCTGAGGCCTTGAGGCGAAGGCACACTTGCCAGCCGCGTGGAAGTAGTGACGCTGAGCCACCCCCGTTCCATGCTATGGTCCCCTGTCGCTCCCGGAGGGAACCATGAATCGGCAGACGCTGGCTCTCAGCATCGAGCAGGAGCTGTTGGAGGAGGCGCACGCGGTGGCGGTGAGGCGGCATACGTCTGTCAACGAGATGGTCCGCCAGTTCCTCAAGCAGATAGTCCGGCAGGAGCGCAAGCGCTTGGAAGCCTGGCACGACGTCAAGAAGCTCCTCGACAAGCCCCAGGTCCGCCTCGGGCAGGCCCTCCCGGGAAGGGAGCGGCTCCATGAAAGGTGAGCTCGCCGCTTTCGTCGACACCAGTGTGCTCGCCTATGCAGTCTGCGCCGATCACCCCGAGAAGCAGCGGCTGGCCCGCTCCATCGTCGAACGCGGGTTCGTCGAGGGGTGCTATGCCACCAGCACCCAGGTCTTGGTGGAGCTCTACGACGTCCTCACCCGCCGGGCCGAGGTGAAGCTCTCTACCATGGAGGCCGCCGACTACGTCCGCGCCCTCCGCGAGTGGCATCTCGTGGAGGTGGACACCGACCTCGTCTCCGCCGCCGTCAGTCTCGCCGAGCGCGAGGAGCTTTCCCCCTGGGACGCCGCCATCCTCGAAGCCGCCCGCCGGGCGGACTGTACCCGCGTACTCTCGGAGTCGCTTCCCGCCGGGCGGACGTATGAAGGGGTGCGAGTGGAGAATCCGTTCGGGTAGGAGCCTGCGCGGCAGAAAGCCGAAGTCAGGGACAACAGGGACTTCAGGGACATCAGGGACAAGAAAAGCTCTGCTCTCTGGTCTTCTTCGTGTCCCTGTTGTCCCTGCTTTCCGAGAGAGCCGGGGGTCATCACCAAGCTTTCTGCCGCGCAGGCTCCTAGGGCGCCTATGAGCGCTCCTTGTTCCTCATCGGCGTCGGGGCGGCCACGGCCCGCGGGCCGGCGACGGGTGTCTTCTTTCCCACGGCGTCCAGCTCCGCCTCCAGCTTCGCCGCGGTGGTGTAGTGGATGCGGCTGTCGTATTGGTACTTCTCCGCCCGCGCGATCAGCTTGTTGAGGAGCTGGGAGTGGCGGAAGTCCAGGAAGGTCTTCTTGATCTCCGGATAGAGAAGGCCGGCCAGCGCCAGGAGGAAGGCGAAGGCGTCCTCGAAGATGGGGATCCACGGAGCGGCGATGATGAGCCCACCGATCACCAGGCCCAGGAGGCTGAAGAGGGCGCGGGCGGCCGGGTCGCCCCCTCGCCAGAGGCCGTAGCGGCTCGTCTCCAGCCGGTTCTGCTCGACAGCGGCGGGGATGTACTGCTGCATGGAGGTCTCCAGCACCTCCCGCTCCAGATCGCTCCAGTAGGGCGGGGTGCCGGCGCACTCCTCGTAGCTCTCCCGGATCTCCGCGAGCTTGCGCCGGGCGGTCTCCAGCAGCCGCTCCGGAGCCTCGCCGGGGTCGAGGCCCCGGCGCACGTGCTCGCACTCCTGGAGCACGGCGTAGAGCACGGGGCCGAAATCGAACTCGGGTCCTGCGACGTTCAGCATGGTGTGACAAGCCTCCTCAGGGCTTCTTCTCCTCCGTGTCCCTGTTCAGCTCGTAGTGGATCACGCCGAGTTGCTGGAGGAGCTTGTTGCCGTCGATGATGACGTTGCCGGCGGGCAGCCTGGGGATCTGCCGCAGCTCCTTCTTCTGCAGCGCCTCGATGAGCTGGAGGTTGACGTAGGCGTCGCCCGCGCTGCTGTTGAGCGCCGCCCGCTCTTTGCGGATCCCCTCCGCGAGGGCCGTCTTTTCCGCCAGCGTCGCCTGGGCGTCCTGCTGGTGCTGGACGAGGTAGGCATCAGCCGCCCGCTTGGCCTGCTCGAGCTCGCCCTGGGAGCGGGTCAGCGTCTCGGTGAGCTCGGCCACCTTGGATTGCAGGTTGGCCTTGTTCTTCTCCTGGGTAGCCAGGATCTCCGCCTCCAGCTTCTCGGCCGTCTTCTCCGCCTCCTTGCGGGCGTTGATCAGCTTCTGGTACTCGGGCTTGAAGGCGAAGTCGCCCAGCAGCACCTGCTCCACTACGATGCCATAGGGGCTCAGGTGAGTGGAGAGCAGCCGGGTGGCGTCGTTCGCCGCCGCGAAGCGCAGCCGGGGGTTGTAGAAGTCCTCCGAGTTGAGGCGGTTGAGCACGTCGCGGACGTAGGTGCGGGCCAGCGGCCGCACCAGATGCTCCTGGACCGTGTCGCTGTCCGGCGCCACGTTCTTCCAGACGTAGGCGACCTGGGTCTGATCGATCCGCCAGCGGACGGTGACGTCGGTCTCGATATCGTTGCCGTCCTTGGTCTTGAACCGCAGGTCGTCCTTGCCCTGGCGGTCGCCCTGCTGGGCTTTCGCGGTCATGACCAAGCTGCGCAGCGAGATGTCGAACGTCTGCCAGTCGTTGATCAGCGGCATGAAGAAGTGCGTGGCGCCGGGCTCCTTGAGCTCGAACGACCTGGTGAGCTTGTTGAACTTCACCCCCACTTCGGTGGCCTGGGTCGTGTGCGGCGTGCACCCGGCCAGGTAGAGGGCGGCGAGGGTCAGGGCGAGCAGGGGGATCATGTGATTTTTCATCACGCTTTTCCTGTTCCGGGCGTTCATTTCGGGCTCCCCAGCTTGCCCAGATCCGTCGGGTCTTCGCTGATGTAGATCGGGCCCTTGATGCCTTCGAGCAGGGCGAGGCCGCGGCGCAGGCGCAGGAGCTTGGCCGATCCGGCGCCCTCCAGGGCGCGGTTGACCAGCTCCGTGCCGCTGGCCTGGGCCGTCTTCACCAGCAGGTCGGCCTCGGCCTTCTTCTGCCGCTGATAGAGGTCCTTCTGGGCGTTGATCTCGGTGATCTGGGCATTGAACTCCGCCGTGCTGACGTTGACCAGGTTCTGCCCCTCGGCGATCACCCGGTTGAGGCGCGTCTGGACCTCGGCCTGCTTGGCCAGGGCCTGGTTGGTGAGCACGGACTGGTCCTGGATCTTCTTCTGCTCCGTCAACGCCTGGAAGGTATCCGGGTAGTCGTACTGGCGGATGAGGATATCCTTCAGCTCGAGGCCGTTGGGCGTGAAGCGCTTGGCCAGGGCATCCTTGAGCGCCGCGACCTGAGCCAGGCGTTTCGGGTGGTAGAACTCCTCGGCCAGCAGCTCGCCCAGGTACTGCTTGACCGTCGGGTCCGTGAAGCGGACTACCACCGCCTCCTCGTAGGCCTTGCTCAGTCCGAACTTGGAGGCCAGCAGGTAGGGGTCCTTGATGCGATAGAGCACCGTCACGTCCACGTCCACGGGATAGCCGTCCACGGTCGGCACCTTCACCGCCGGCCGCTGCAGGTGCCCGGCTCCTGTCTCGGCGGAGTTGTTGGTGAACTCCACAGCCTGGATATCGCGGGGGAAGGTGTAGATCCGCTCGTAGCTGCTGAGCTCGCGGCGCCAGCCGGGGAGCACGGGCTCCTTCTGCAGGCCCTTGCCCGAGCCATAGGAGACCTGGCGCACGCCGATCTTGTCGGGCGGAACGTAGGTGAGGACGCAGGCGCGCAGGAAGAACAGCGGGACGAGGACGAGGAGGAGCCGCAGGCCGACCTTGCCGAAGCGGCTCCGCAAGCTCTGCAGGAAGGGACTCTGAACCCGGAATCGGGGGGATGACTTCAAGGCTTCGAACATGGGGGGTTTTCCGATCTGTGTGGGGAAGGACCTTCATCTACTAGATACGCAGGGAGCGGCGTAGGGTTTGGGAGGTCATGCTAGCACGCGCCACGGAGCGCTCTATTCTAGATGTCCATGGCGGGCGAAGTATGTCGGGTGGGCGAGGCGGCTGCGGAGGGCATACCGGCCCGATTCCCGCCATCCCGTCTGGACCACGACGTCCAAGCGCCCCCTCGGGGTTAAGATGCCCTGGGAGGACTCCGCCCTTGGTGACTCGCAACCCCTTTCCCTCACGGATCGACTTCGGCCTCTCGGGGCCGGCGCCGCGGGACCTGATCGCCATCCTGGCGGTCCTGTTCGTCACGTTCTCACTATGGTTCTTCCAGTCGACGCGGGCGATACCGGAGGCGCTGATCCTGGCTCCGGAGGTGTGGCGAAGCGCGCAGGTCTGGCGGCTCGCCACGTATCCGTTCGTGGGGTCGGGGAGCGCGGGGATCTGGATCCTGCTGCAGTTCCTCATCCTCTACATGTTCGGCAAGGACGTGTTCTTCGGCCTCTATCGCCGCCACTTCTGGCGGCTGATCGCCTTTTCGGCCCTGGGGGCCGGACTGGTGGCGGTGGGAGTGCACGTGCTGCTCACCGTCACCGGGCTGATGGCGGTGCCCGTGCCGTTCGCGCTCATGCAAGGGCAGCTCATCCTGACGACGATCTTCATCGCCGCCTTCGCCACGGCCCACTCGGACGCCACGATCCTCCTCTTCTTCGTCCTGCCGCTGCGCGCCCGGTGGTTTCTGTGGCTGGAGATCCTGTTCGGCTTCATGGGCTTCCTCGGCACGCGGGACCTCCCCGGGTTCCTGGGGATCTGCACGGCGGTGGGGCTCTCCTTTCTCTATGTTCGCTCCAGCGGCTCCATTTCCAAAGGCGGCCGGCGGACCCTGCGGGAGATGCGGCTGCGGCTGGAGCGCTGGTGGATCCAGAAGAAGCTGGAGCGCAACCGGCGCAAGCGGGGCTTCCGGGTCATCGATGGCGACCGCGACCGGAACGTTCGCAAGGGGCCGTGGGTGAATTAAGCCCTCATCACCCCGGCCCTCTTCTCCCGCCCCCTCCCACCCCCCTCACCGGGAGAAGAGGGAGAAGGGAGAAAGGCAAGACCCTTTGGCCGGGTTCCCGGGCCGGGAGTGAGGGCCCTCGGCAGCAGCAACCACATCTTCCCCCGGTTCTTCATCCTTCCGGCGATGGCCTCGGCGTCGGGGCCGAAGCCCCAGAAGACGTCGCCGCGGACGGGGCCGCGGATGGCGCCGCCGGTGTCCTGGGCGACCAGGAGCCGGCGGAGCTTGCGGTCGGGTTCGCCGGGATGGGGGGAGGGGGCGCCGCCGACGAGCCAGACGGGGACTCCCAGGGCGTGCTGGGTGAGGTCCACCGCCAGCGAGCGGCCCGGGGTAAGGGGCGTGCCCTGGGCGCCGAGGGGACCGTTGCCGCGAACCGTCTGGAAGAAGACGTAGGAGGCGTTGCGCTCCATCACCTCCCGGGCCTGGTTCGGATGGGCCTCCAGCCAGGCGCGGATCGTCTGCAGGGAGACGTCCTTCGCCGGGAGCGCGTGGCGGGCGATGAGCTCGCGGCCAATGGCGGTGTAGGGGCGGCCGTTCTGAGCAGCGTAGCCGATGCGCAGCTCCTTGCCGTCCTCCAGACGGACCCGGCCGGAGCCCTGGACCTGGAGGAAGAAGGCGCTCACGGGGTCGTCCACCCAGGCGATCTCCAGCTTGCGGCCGGTGAGCGCGCCGGCGTCGATGGCGTGGCGGTCCGGAAAGGGGAGGAGGTCGCCCTTCACCACCTGGCCGGCGATGCGCTGGCCCTTGAGGGTGTCGCGGAAACGGCCGAGGTCGACCATCACCAGCTCGGGCGGCCGGGCGTAGATCGGCACGGTGAAGCGCCCGTGCCGCTTGCGGCTCCCCTGAAGGAGGGGCTCGTAGTAGCCGGTGAAGAGCCCCACCGGGTTGCGGTGGTTGCGCACGGACCAGGGCCGGAACGCCGTCTCGAAGAAGCGGCGGGCCGCCGTGCGGTCACCGGCAGGCAGCTTCGCCGCGGCCTCGCAGACGGGCTTCCAGTCCCTCGCGGTGCCGGCGATCGTCCCGCCGCCACCCAGGGACGCGTCGTCCGGCTCGCCGGCGAGCACCCGGCAAGAGCGCAGGAAGACGGGAACGGCCTCCTCGAATGCGTCCTCCCTCCATCCCGCCAGGTCGGCGAACCTCGCCGGCTCGAGAACCAGCCGCTCCCCGCTCGGATACGGCTCGAACAGCCCGGCGAACGCCTCCGCCGCCCCCGGCCGCCCGGCCAGCCACATCCGTAACGCCACCGCGGCCAGGACCAGGGCGATGAAGATGATGAGGACGACGGCGGCGCGGCGGGGCATGGCGGGAGTTTATCGTCCTCGGTACCCGGTCTCCCCGTTCAAGCGGCTGCCTCCAGATCGCGGCTGCGTGCGCTCCGGTTCGGACGGCAAGGGACGCTTGGAGTCTCGGCACGCTTCCTCGCAACAATCCCCGCCTCTTCGCGCCGTTTGGTATCATTCCCCCGTCATGGCTCTCACCGTCGCCACCTGGAACGTCAACGGCATCCGCGCCCGGCAGGAGCAGTTCCTCGAATGGATGGGCCGCGACCAGCCGGACGTGGTCTGTCTGCAGGAGATCAAGGCCAAGCCCGATCAGCTTCCGGAGACCGTCTGCAACCTGGACGGCTACTGGTGCTACTGGCACGGCGCCGGCGGGTACTCGGGGGTGAGCCTCCAGCTCCGTCGCGAGGCCTTCCCGGAGGAGCCGAGGTTCAGCCATCCGCCTTTCGACCTTGAGACGCGCATCGTCGCCGCCGAGGCGGGGGACCTGGTGGTGGCCTCCATCTACGTCCCCAACGGCGGCAAGGACTTCCCGGCCAAGATGGACTTCCTCCGCGCCCTGGCGCGCTGGGCCGGCGAGCTGCGCGCGGCCGGCCGCCGGGTCGTCCTGGCCGGGGACATGAACGTCACCCGCACCGACCGCGACGTCCACCCCAAGGAGCGCAAGCCTTTCGTCATCGGCCAGCGCCCCGAGGAGCGGGAGGCCTTCGACGCCATCCTCGCCCACGGCCTGGTGGACGTCGGCCGCGCCCAGGACCCTGACAACGACAACCTCTTCACCTGGTGGGCCCCCTGGCGCAATATGCGTCAGCGCAACATCGGCTGGCGCATCGACTACATCCTGGCGAGCGACCCCCTCGCCGCCTCCGCCAGTTCCTGTCAGGTCCTGGCGGAGGTCGGCACCAGCGACCATGCGCCGGTGGTGGCGCGGTTCGAGGTGTAAAGCGCCGCGGCCTCAGCAGTTGTTCACCTGGAGAAGGACTCCCTCGCGCACGTTGTTGTCGTCCTCGCGAGACTCCTGGACCTCGTGGAGCACGTCGACGCCGTGAAAGACGAAGAACGTGCCGACGGGCAGAGCGGGCAGCTTGAACGTGACCTGCCGCGTGATCACCGTGTTGGCGGGGAACGTGCTGCCGTTCCACTGAAAGATCGTGGTCCCGCCATTGTGCGCCTGATTGCTCGTGCTGACCCACCAGCGCTCGGTCTGCGTTGCGGTGATGGTGCCGTTGTTGCCGACCGTGGAGAAGAGCGTGATGGTGTCGCCGCCCTTCGAGCAAACGGTGATCGTGCCAGAGTTGTTCAGCACGATTTTGTCCTTCGAAGTCCGGCGCTGGGCCGAGGCAAACAGGTTGACCTCGCCGTTCCCGGTCGGGTAGAGGAAGCGGCCGGCCCGCGCGTCGTCCGGCAGCACGTCGACGGTTTCGTTGGGCCCGCCCACCAGCGGCAGCGGCTGCGACGCACGCATGTTGTTGAAGCCCTGAGCGTGGCCGAGACCGTGCGCATGGCCGAGCTCATGAATGAACGTGGAGCGCCCCGACGTAGTGGTGAGGGAGTCTTCAGCGACGCGCCCGAACGTGAGATCGTTCGCCACCGCGACGTCCGCTTCAACCCACGACGAGCTGAGGACACAGAGGTTGTGGATCAGGAAGGTGAGGCCACTGTTGCCACCGAGCTTGGCCCGGCCGGTGGTGGCGACGTCATTCTGGCCATCGCCGATGGAGAGGTCGCTCCCGATGGTGATGAACGGAGCCTTCGACACCATGTTCGCCATGCCCTGCACGCCGTTCCAGCGGCCGATCGCGTTGTCGAGAGAGGACTCCGGCGGGGTCCCGAAAGGGATGCTGAGCGTGTTCTGCACCATTTGGAAGGGGCTGCCCCAAACGACCGGGTTCCCATTGCACTTAAAGAAGCTGAAAGCGTGGGCGTGTGAAGCCATGAGAAAGCCGCTCAGCAGAACGGCCCCGGCGAGAATGCTTTTCCTGTTCATGACGGATATTCCTTTCCAGGCTCAATGGCTCAACGTGGGTTGGCGTCGCGAAGCGGCGCTGCCTCGGCGGTGATCTGATTCCAGACGCGGTCCCGGGCCGGGGAGCTGCGGAACTCGCCCTGGAGCGGTGCGGCCTTCAGGAGGTCGCGAACGGCGGCCAGGAAGTCCTGCTTCGACATGGCGGTGGCCAGTTGCGCGGCAGCTCCGTCCCGCAGGCGGAGCTTGGCGTGCGGGCTGATGAAATCGATCTGCGTGTCCACCACCGGCTCTTGCGAGAATTCCAGCCCGTCCGCGCTCAGGCCGACGACCGCTCGGCCGGACGGGGCGATGAGGACGTCCGTCCCGCGCTGCGGATCGGTTTCGAGCCGGAAGACGTAGTTTTCGACCACCGGGCTGAAGAACCAGTCCGCATTGGTCAGGAAGACGAGATAGCGCGTGTCGTCCGTGAGCACTGGCAGCTCGGGAATGAACAGCTCCTGCTTTTCGGAGATGGGGCCGCCGAGCGTGGCCAACGGGAGTGTTTTGTCGTCGAGCCGTCCGAAGTCGGCGGTGGCGTCGGCGAGCGTCGCCACGGTGCGGGGTCCGGCCGCAGGGTCGAAGGTATAGGCGTTCTCCCTGATCGTTCCTTCGACGATCGCCGCCGTGCTGGCCAGCGCGTCGAGAGGATTTTCGACGGCCCGGATCGAATCCGCGATGGCGCCCGTGTTCGACGTCACCACCAGGATTGCGGTCAGCAGAAGCCCGATGAATTGCGGCCGTCGCCGCGCCGAGGTCTCTTCTTGATAACGCATGTTGCCTCCTGTCGAGTGAGCCGGTCTCCGCTGTGTGCGATCGAAGGGAGGGTGTCGCAAGCAGCAGCCGGCTGTACTGAGAGAGACGGCGGAAGGGGGCGCGGGTATTAGAAGCCCGGGCCCTTCCCGATCGAAGGCCGGATACGTCCCGTGGTGGAAGGAGCTGCTGAAATGCCGAATCCCGACCAAGGGCCGCTCTCTCCCGCCCGAGCCGGTCGGTGGCTGCGACAAGAACGTGGCACCCATTGGGGAATACACCCACATTTGACTGCGATGGTGTCTAGTGAAGAAGTCGCTACCGAGGTCTGAGATCCGGGGGCCTCAGACGGTCCCGGCCGGAGAGACCTTGCCGAATGTCGCGGCGGTTAACCGTAACGCCCAAAGGAGTCATGCTCATGAGACTTGGACGCCAAGAAATCCTCCTCACCCTGATAGCCTTATCTCTCCTGTTCCTGGCGCCGGCAGCGGTGCTCGGCCAAGCCAGCGGAGCGCTCGATCTCGTCTCCCTTCTGCGCGAGCGGGATCCGGAAACCCTGATTAGCAGCCTGAAGGATGAGGCGCAGGAAAAGGATGCCAGAGAACACTGGGCACAGATGGTGACGCAGGGCTCACAGGCTGCAGTCCAGCGAAATCAGGAAGGTCTTTACCCCAACCCCAGCCTCCAGGCCTACGTCAACCGACTGGGACAATCCCTCATCCCCAAGGAAGCGTCGGACAACGTCTTCGTTACCTTCAAGATCGTCGAAGACCCCTTTCCCTATGCTGATTCCCTCCCAACTGGCACGGTCTACCTGAGCACCGGGATGATCTCCCTTCTCGACAACGAGTCGCAGATGGCTTTCCTGCTCATGCACGAGGCAAGTCACGTCCTGCTTTCGCACCAGCTTTACCAGATCGTCCAGGAGAAGCTGGCGGAGAAGAGGGCCAACAAGATCCGGATTATCGGGACGGTGCTGGGCGCGGTGGCCGGCGGCGTCATAGGTGGCAAGAAAGATGCCGGTGTAGGGGCGGCCATCGGGCTTGCGGCAGCTAACGTCATTGAAAACGCCCGGCGCCAACGCTTTTCAAAGGAGAGCCAGCTCGAGGCGGACCAGTTCGCGGCCCAGGTCCTGCTGCAGCACGGCTTCGACGCCCGCGAAGCACCGACGCTCATGGCCAAGGTCGGCAATATCGTTCGTCGCAGCGGAGCTGCGGTCGAGATGGCCTTCGCGGATGCCGGCGATCTTCCCCAGCGCTCCGCCAAGGTCAAGGAGCTTCTCGGTGGCTCCTACCAGCAGGTCGTCGCCCGCATCCTCAGTGGCAATGGATTCCGGATGTCCTCGCCGCGCTACAGCCAGCTCATGTCCGAGCTCAAACGGGACAACGGCCTGCTGGCTTTGAAGCTGGATCTCTTCGTCATCGCGCGCGCGAACCTCGAGGAGGCGGCCGCCGTGCGTACGGACGATCCGCTCACCATGTACGGTCTCGGGGTGCTCTACCGGACGGTGGGCCGCACCGACGAGGACGCCGCCCGGGCCGCAGGCTACCTCAAGTCGGCTATGGAGTTCGATGATGTACGCCATCGATTCCCCGAAGCTTACCTCCAGTACGCTGTCGAGTTGCTGAGCCGCGAGGATCCTCAGCGCTATCCCGAGATCCAGAAGGCGCTCAAGAGTTATGTCGCGCTCTACCAGCGGAATTCGGGCGGTGGTCTGCCGCGGGAAATGCCGTTTGTCTACGACTACCTCGATCTGACCGGCGACCGCAGTTGGATCGCGTACAAGGTCAACAACGTGAGATCCGAAGCACCAAATCAGCTCACGGCGGACGCGAAGATCGATGGCAGCGTCCAGCCGGCAGAGAAACGGTCGCCCAAAAAACAGTAGGAGGAGGTCTTCCCTTGCGAACCGCAACCTGGATAGTTTTGCTGGGAATGGTGCTGGCCGGACTGTGGATCTCAACGACTCCCGGTGAGGGTGTCGAAGCGACCCTCTCACCGGGCACCATCCAACTCGAGCTTCCGGAGCTCGGTACTCAGAGATATGCACCTGGAGTCCTGCGAGTCCCTGAGCCCGAGAACATCCGGCGCCTCGTCCTGCACATCCCGTTGACCCGAATCCATCAGGCCTTTCCAAAGATCAACACCATCGGCACCGGGCTCGTCCAGACGATCAGGGCCCGCCAGGACGAGGTGCTCTGCGAAATCAATTTCACCCTCCATCAGGGTCGCTACTACGCCTTGAGCGCGGCGGACAACACGGTGGAAATCAAGGTGGTGCCCAAGCCCGGGGCCGATCCACTGTACGCCAAATGGGTCATCGCTCCCCCAAAGGAGCCGCAGGCCTGGAAGACCCATCAGCGTCTCGAAGGTGGTGACGGCTCCTTGGCGCGGACGGAGATGGGCACGGAAGGCCTGGTGGTCTTGGAAGAGCTCGAGGATGGACGGCTGAGCAGGCTCGACAAGGGCGTCACGACCGCCAAGCGGGTCTTCCTCCAGGCGCGCTTCCCCCGCCGGGAGGAATCGGTATCGCTACGGATTCACTGGACCGGCGAGGAGGGCGCAGAGAGAACGTTCTCCGCCGGCAGTTGGAGCAGTGGAGCCGGCGGTAAGGGCGGGAAAGCCGCTGCCGAAGGCCTGCCGACGCTGGAGGGCGACGTCGATCTCAAACTGGGGCAGAACCGGTTGGACGTCGAGGTGATGCACGGTTACACGGCGCTCTCCCGCAGCACACTCCGGATCTACCGGCGAGCTCCCAGCGCACCCACCGCGGTGGTCGGCGAAAAATGGGCGGTCGTCATCGGAATCTCCAATTATCGAGCCGACGGCATCAACCTTCGGTACGCTGATCGCGACGCCGAGGCGATCCATGATTTCCTGATTGAAAAGGGAGGGTTTCGCCCCGAGCGGGTGCGGCTCCTCAACAATCAGCACGCAACCTATCAGGAAATCCGCACAGCGCTCTTCAGCTTCCTGGCCGGAACACAGCCGGAGGACATGGTCCTGATCTTCCTGGCGGGGCACGGCGTGCAGGATACGACCAATCCTGACAACTACTTCTTCCTGGCGCACGATTCCCAGGTCGGGAATCTGGGTGGAACGGCAATTCCGATGTGGGACCTGGGCAACGTCATGGACTACACCATTCGCGCCCAGCGCATCCTGATCTTTGCCGATACCTGCCACAGCGGCGCCGCCCTGGGCCGGGGCGGACCGAACGACGGAAAGAACCTCAACTTTTTCAACAAATATCTCGAGGTGCTGGCGAGGAAGAAGGGACGGCTGGTGATGACGGCGAGTCAGGCCCACGAGAGCTCGTTGGAAACCACGAAGCTCGCCCATGGGGTGTTTACACATTCGATTCTTCTCGGGCTTGCCGGCGCCGCGGACGACAACCCCGCCGATGGGGTGGTCACTGCCGGTGAGCTCGTCGACTACATCCAGGCCAAGGTACCGGCAGAGACGGAGGGAGAACAGCACCCATCCTACAGCGAGCAGGGCTTCGACATGAGCTTGCCCTTGGCGTATGTGCGACATGAGAAGACCTCGAAACACTGAGGGACACAGGGACATCCTCGGATGAAGTATGAGAGCTTCGCGCTGCGCATCGAGCCCTCTTCCGGAGGCTCGTATGCCGTATCCGTGCAATCGCCGCAGGGCGAGGGGCAGGGAACGTTTCAGGTCCTCCGGAGCAGTGAGCCGCCCTGGGCAGAGGCAGAGTCCGGACCCGGCCGGGCGGGCGAGAGCCGAGAGTTGGACACTCCTCTCTCAACCCGGGAGGCACCGGCGCTCGACATAGGAAAGGAGTTGTTTCGATCGCTGTTCAGAGATGAGGCCGCCAACCTGTTCCACGCCTGCCTCGGAAGCCTTCGAGGGCAACATCAAGGCCTGCGGATCAACATCTCGATCGATCCACGACGTCCTGAATTGGCGCCTCTTCAGAAGCTACCCTGGGAGCTGCTCTGTCGCCCCGAGACGGAGGACTTTCTCTGTCTGAGCCGGCGGACACCGGTCGTCCGCTCTCTCGAGGCGCATCGAGAACGGCGGCCAGTGATCGCCCGCCCGCGCCGGCTCCGGATTCTCGTTGTAGCGGCGAGCCCGACGGATTGCTCGTCGCTCGCCGTGGCGCGAGAACGCACGAATCTCGAAGAGGCCTGGAAAGGCCAGGAGAAGAGCGTCGAGATCGTGTTCCTGGAGCGAGGGGGATTAGAAGAGATGCGTCAAGCCCTGCTCGCGGCGCCTTTTCACATCCTCCATTTCATGGGGCATGGGAAGTTCGATAATGAGAGCAGCGAGGGAGCGCTCGTCTTCGAGCGGTGCGACGGCATCGGCCAATCCTTCGAGGGGCGGCGTCTGGCCCAGATGCTCCACGATTTCAAGTCGCTGCGTCTAGTCATCCTCAACGCCTGCCATACGGCGGAGGCCGTCGGGATGCACGGGCCGAATCCGTTTGCCGGAGTGGCCTCGTCCCTGGTGATGGGCGGTGTGCCCGCCGTCGTGGCGATGAGCGGGCCCGTGTCGGACCTCGCAGCCGTGGCTTTCAGCCGCACGTTCTATCAGCGGCTGGCGGCCGGAGATCCCATTGAAGCAGCCGTGACCGAGGGCCGCCTCGCGATCCAGCGCACCGAGCCTGGGGACGGCGCCTGGGCAACGCCCGCCCTGTTCCTGCGCAGCTCGGACGGGAGGCTCTTTGCTCCCCGTTCGACGATCTGGGCTCGCCGCGCTGCTCTTCTGATGGGTTTTGCCGTGGCCCTCGCGCTCGTCTGGGCTCTTGCCGCGGGATGGCTGCGAGAGCGCCACACCGCCGAAGTGATGCGGCTCACCAATGATGGGATCGGCCTTCTGAAGCTCGGCAGGAAGGAAGAAGCCCGAAGAGCCCTCCGCTCCGCTCTGGACATCGATCCGGGCAACGCTGCGGCGTTGGGAAACCTGGCCGCCGTGGAAATGCAACTCGGTGACGATGAGGCGGCCCTCGTGCATCTCCAGGCGGCCGTGAGAGCAGCCCCTGAGGAAGCTATCCATCACTACAATCTCGGCAACCTGCTGGCGCGCAAGAAGCGCTACGAGGAAGCTCTCTCCAGCCTGCGGCGGGCGGTCGAGATCGATCCGAGCTATGCGAACGCTTACAACGAGCTCGGCAACGTCTACCTCGAGCTCGACCGGCCGGCCGAAGCCCGCAAGGCTTTCGAGGCCGGCCTGAGCCACGATCCCACGCTGGCGAAGCTCCACAAAAATCTCGCCAGAGCGGCCCTCGCCGAGGGACATCCGGAAGAAGCGATCCTTCATCTGGAGGCGGCCCTGCCGCTCTATTCGCCGGCAGAGCTTGCCGGCAAGGCCGAGGCCACCTACTGGCTGGCGGTCGCCAAGGCGGCGGCAGGCCGGGCCAAAGATGCCTGCGCGGCGCTGCAAGAATTTGAGCTTCTCAGTCCCGGCCCGCTGAGCCCGCTTGCGAAGGAGGCAGCGCTCCTGGCGAAGAACCAGAGGTGCACCCCATGGCCATGATCGATCCCAGGCGCATTGGAGCCATCCTCTTTCTCCTGGCGAGCCCGGGCATCGCGCAGAAGCCCGCGGACCTGACCGCCCTCCTGACCCAGATCGAAGGCGCGGTGACCCTTTCCTCGGCAAGCCGGGCGGAATTTCGTCTGGTGCGCCGGGCGGTGCAGCGTCAGATCATTCGCCGGGGGGAGGTTGTCCACGTACCCGCCGGCGCGCGGGTGACCGTGATCTGCTCGACGGATCAGGTGGTCAGCCTGACAAGACCGCAGGATTGGATCCTTGAGGCAACGACCTGCGGGCTAGGCGCTTCACTTCCACCCAGCTCCTATCAGAATTTGGCGTCCGATGCGGGAAGGATCCTCCCCAGGAACGGAGTTCTGCTGGCCGAATTCGAGACACGCTATGTAAGCCCGCGGCTCGGACCCTTTCTCTTGAGCCCGCTCGACACGGTGGTGATGGATGCCCGCCCTCGCCTCGTCTGGACTCAGGTGCCGGACGCCGTCGAATATGAGATCGAGATCCGAGGGGCGGCCGGGATGTCGATCCGATTGGCAGCCGACGACCTCCATTGTGGCCACGGGTCGGGTCCCTGGCACGATCTCGACGTCTGCTCTTGGGCACCTTCCGGTAAATGGCCCATGCTGGAGCCTGAAAAACCTGTCTTCCTGAAATTTGGTTCCCGCCAAGCCGTGACGGCTCCGTTGCGTCAGGCCCAGGAGGTCTACCAGATCCACCTCTTGTCGGGAAACGAGCAGCGGAGCGTGCAGGAGGATCTGCGCCAGATCGCCGCGCTGCCCGTGGACCCAGCGAGCCGCTTTCTCCTGAACGCCGGGACCTATGCGCGGCGCGGGCTCTATGCCGACGCCATCTCCAACTACGACCAGGCGCTGCAAGCCCGGGAGGTTCCCGAAGCCCGAGTGACCCTGGGAGACCTTTACCTGACCGTCGGTCTGACGGAGCCCGCCGAACGCGAGTATCGTCGGGTGCTGGCGGGCACCCCTGGCTCCGCCGCACAAGCCGCGGCGGAGCTCGGCCTCGGCCAGACGTTCTACGTCCGCAAGCGCTTCGACGACGCGCGAGCCCACTTCGAGCGCGCCCGCGACCTCTACGCCAAGCTCGGCCTGTCGGCGGAGGCGGAGGACGCACGAGCGGCGGCCTCACGTCTTAGCGGGAACGGCTCACCCTGACCCACTTAAGAACGTGGCACTTATTGGGCTCGCTTTAAGGCGATCAGACGCCGATCAGGCGGATGTCGCGGCCATCGGGGAACCTGGCATGGATCTCGAGATCCCCGCCGAGCGACCGAATAAGGCGCCTCCAGGTGGAAACCATGTGGTCTTCCCGTTGCTCGATACGCGAGATCTCTCCTTGGGCGAAACCCGAGACATCAGCCAACTCGGCCTGCGTGACGCCGAGTTGCTGTCGGAGTGCCTGAAGATTCAATTCGACGATCTGCTGCTCGACCCAGATTGCGTTGGCCGCCTCAGCCGCGGCGGACAGCGGACGGTTTGCCTTCACTTCCGCCCAGGTCTTCAGCTTACGGTTAGCCATCGTCTTCCTCCTCAATCTCGGCTAGATACTCCCCTCAGGATGCTTTCGGCCTGTGTCCGCGCCGATCGCCCCCGGAGCGGCAGGGCGATTCTGCGCCCACCACTCGGCCGCCTTGCGAAGCTGACTTGCTGCTCGAGCGGAAATCTTGATCCGAAGTGCCATGCTCAGCCGTGCTTCGGCAACGACTGCAGCAACTCTTCGAGAGTGACGTACTCACCCCGCTCGATCTCGGCCATGGCAGCCAGGAGCTCGCTCTCCTGCGTCTCCGTGAGTGAGAAGGTCTCGTCAGCGCCGCGAGTGACAACTGCGACGACCGCTCCTTCCGTGAGAGAGACACCTTCCACGATGATTTTCCCATTGACGACGGTTCCGGTTGCGACTTGCATGCCCCGATAGTACCCCGAAAACGTCCCTTCCTGGAAGCGAGAGAGGGAGCGAATCAAATCACGCCGTCTCTCGCCTGTCCGGCCGTCAAGATGCCAGAATTTCCGGTTTGACCCCTTCCAGCCCGCATGCGAAGATCGCCGGCCATGCCCTCGATAGCCCATGAGATCCTCGTCGATCTCTTCAAGAACCGCCCCTCGCTCGCCGCCGAGATCCTGGTCGAGGTGCTCGGCATCTCGCTTCCGGCCTACACCGAGGCCCGTGTCGCCTCGGCCGACTTGACCGAGATCCAGCCTGCCGAATACCGCGCCGACGTCGTCGTCCTCCTTCTCGACCGCGACACCCCCGTCCGGGTAGTCATCGTCGAGGTCCAACTGTCGGTCGACCCCAAGAAGCGTCTCAGTTGGCCCGCCTACGTGACCGTGTCGCGCGCCTTCCACGGCTGCCCGGCTGCTCTCCTCGTCGTCGCGCCCGATCCGGCCGTCGCCGGGTGGTGCGCGGAGCCGATCGAGACCGGTGTCCCCGGCTTCGTCCTGCGCTCGCCGGTGCTGCGCCGCACCGCCGTTCCAGTCGTGACCGAACCTGAGGAAGCGGCCCGCCGGCCCGAGCTCGGAGTGCTCTCCGCGTTGGCGCACGGCGAGACCGAGCAGGGAGCGACGATCGCCGCCGCGGTGCTGCCCGCGATCCAGGGGCTCGACGCCGACCGGGTCAGGCTCTACTACGATCTCGTGTACAATTCTTTGAACGAGGCGGCTCGCCGCGCGCTGGAGGCGATGATGAAAGGCTACGAATACCAGAGCGATTTCGCGAAGAAGTACGTCGCACAGGGACGTGCCGAGGGACTCGCCGAGGGGCGCACCGAGGGACGGACCGAGGGACGGACCGAGGAGGCGGCGCGCGCCGTGCTGACCGTCCTGCGGGCTCGCGGCCTCGCGGTGCCCGATGCCGTCCGTGAGCGCATCCTGTCCCAGAAGGACCCGGAACGGCTGGAGCGCTGGCTGGAGAAGGCCGCCGTCGCCGCTTCCGTCGCCGCAGTCCTCGACGAGCCGAACTGAGGACCTCATGGTGGGCCCCCACGGTCCGCAGGCCGAGCTGCAATAATCTGAAGCTGCGCTTGCGTTCGCGCTGAATCCTACTGCCGAGGAGCCCAGATGTCCGAGCCGACCGCCAAAGAGCAGTTCGATCTCCTCTACGAACGCCTGAAGTTCTATCACGACAGCGCGATCGATGCCGTGTTCAAGGTGACCGCTTCCCTGCTGCTCGTCATAGGATGGGTGACCACCTCAGAAACAGCTCGACGGATCTTCGCGACAGACCAGCCCATTCGCTGGTGTGCGATCGTCGCCATCCTCCTTTTTGACGCGCAGTTCGTCGCCGCGGCATTTCGCAGCACTGGACGCTCGCAGAACATTGCGCGGCAGCTCGACTCGCTGGCCTACATGCCTCAAGCCTACTATCGAGACATCGTGCTCCGCTCCAGCCTGACCCTTGCCTTTGCGCTGATGAACTCGGCGTTCTGCGCTGCGGCCATCGTACTGCTCTTTCGATCTTCGACGCCGTAGCGGTTTGCCCCGCGTGACGAAAGGAAGCTGCTCGGAGCGATGACTCCAGACGGCAGGCTCCGCGACAGGCCGAGGCGGAGAGAAAGAGGGCGGAGTGAGCTTCGGAGGAGGGCGCATCCCAACACCGACCCGGAGCCCTGCTCAACGAAGAACGTGGCACCTATTCTGCACATGGAGGATTGGACCCAGAGCTAAGTTACCCTACTGGCGAGCTGCTACCCTCTGCAGGAGCCGACCAATCTTGACCAGAGCTTCGCCGATCTCTCCGAGAATGGCTCGGTCATCCCCCGTAAAGACTCGCTCTCTTACGATTAGAGGCTCCTTCCGGGGCCTTCCCTTCCGGGCAAGCCCCTCCTCCCTGAGCTTGAGGAATACGGGGATAGCCTCGGGGGGATACCGTCGTTTTCTCCCCTCACCTTCGCAGGGCAAGCGGTCGGCGAAGAGGTTGGCGTAGCGCGACAACGTAGTCGCGTTGATGCGCGTCTTTTCTGAGATCTCTTGCAAGGTGAATAGCGGTCTTTCCGTCATTTCCTTACACCTCCATGCTCAAGCGGTGGGATTGAGCTCCTTCAGATCCACGCCCGGCGGACGCGGAAACCACGTTTGCCGTAGCTCGAAAGAGATTCGCGAAGACATATTGCCCGGTAAGAAGTCGCCATTCTCCACGGCTCTTATCATTAACCTCCAGACATCCATGGCTTCCTGCTTGAGTCCCCACTTCTTGAACCGAGGGACAAGTTTGCGAGCGGCTTCCAAGGCCCTTTCTACCTGTTTTCGATAGATCATTACTTCTATCCGGTCCAGGGTGATCAGAGTAGCCTCGAAGAAGAGATTCGATGAGAGGTAGAGGTCGTAGGCTTCGTCTAATACGATCGAGGCGGCTTCATAGCTCCTGGACTTGGCATAAATTTTTCCCAGCAGCCAGAGACGCTGACCGGCCGTTACTGGATCATCGAAGCGCCCATACAAATAATCGTACGTCCTGACGATTTGCAGGGCTTCGTCGTGGTCTCCCAAATCGTTATAGCACCATGCAATGGTATGTCTCGCGGAAAGCTCCGCGAAGTTATCGTACTCCGGAAGGATTTCGAGCGCTTCTTCTGCCACCTTGATCGCCTCTGCCGAGTCGTAGAAGGCAAGGATTGAGGCTTGTTGAATTCGGGTATAGGCAAAGCCCCGTGCATCATCGATAGACCGGAACAGGCGGAGGACAGAATTTAGGAGACCTACCGCCTGTCGGAATTCTCCCATATCGTTTAGCAGGGCGGCGGTAGTTACCCCCAGCATTGCGTCCTCCACCGGGTCGCCTGTACCCTCCCCCAGGTAGTCGCGGCCTTGCGCCAGTGCTTCTGCGGCACCCTGAAGGTCCCCTGCCCTTCGCTTGGCATGGGCCAAGCCGCGGTAGGCCGAACCGATGAAATCGTTTACCTGACCAGCCCCGTATTCGCGAGCATCCAAGTGCAAGGCGAGCTCTAATCCGAGATGAGCCAAATCTACGGCCTTAAATGGCTCCGCCTTTGCCGTTCCCCTGATGAGTCCCTCGATGTGATCGTACAAACCCCATGTCTGGAACCTCCGGTCATTCTTGATGATGAGCAACCTCGTGGGGTGATCCCTATCCGCCAGGATTTTCCATAACTGAGTCGCGATCTGTTTCTCCTCCTTGAGCGCAGCATCCGACAGGATTGCCGCCAACTCAGCTTTGCGGCAGACGGCAGTATAGTCGGGGACGACGCTGATTCGTTTCTTGCCCCTTCTTCGCAGACCCGCCAGGAAGCTCCTGCATTGTAGGCACCCCTTCAAGAGATGACGGACTACCGAGATCGCGTCGGATCTCTCTAGCTCGGCACGGAGAAAGCGCGATAGCTGGTCTGCAGTGGGGTGCAGCGACTTCTGGGCCATGGAGGTCTCCTCATGCCTTTCGTAGTAACGACAAGAGAGTATATCGCTGATCAGGCAGGAGGGCACCGGGGGAAAGCGTGTTCCCCCGGTTTTAACGGCTAGATGCCTAGCTTGACGGACATCCCCACGGATCGATGGTGCCCCTGTTGTCGCAGGTCCCGGCGGGAGAGGTGTCGCCGTTTTGGCTGGTCGCCGGGGAGGCAGGGGTAACCGTGAAAGCAGCAGGACGACCCCACAGGTCGATGCTCCCCCGAAGGTCGCAGCTCGCAGCTACGGCGAGGAGCTTCCACAGAGTAGAAGCGAGACGCCCCCCCAGGGAGACGGACGGAGGGTGGCCTGCTTCGCTCCCACGGCGGGTAGCCTGAGCCGCTACCGGCCCGCAAAGGGCGAAACAGAGGCACAGGGAGGCCAGAGCAAAGCGGGATCGACGGGACATGAGCAGCGTCCTTTCCGGGGGGCTGGTACTCGCCTATCCGGAATGGGCAGGGAGCGCAGGGTATCCCCCCAACTGGGTAGGTGAGGACGCTACTCCCATGAGTGACCTGCGGCATAATCTCTGAACGTCAGAAACTACTTGGTTGAAAGCACCGGCAACGTTCTCCTGCTTGAATAAACTCACAGTAGAGGGACAGGGCGAAATAACTGACATTCCCTACTTCGGAAACAAGCCTGTTTGGGTCCCAGGTGTGTCAGGATACCCCGTGGTGGAAGGAGGTGCTGAAATGCCGAATCCTGACGAAGGGCCGCTCTCTCCCGATCTCCTGCGCAAGATGGACGCCTGGTGGCGCGCCGCGAACTATCTCTCGGTGGGGCAGATCTACCTGTTCAAGAATCCGCTGCTCAAAAAGCCCCTGGAGCTCTCCGACGTCAAGCCTCGTCTGCTGGGTCACTGGGGGACGACGCCCGGCCTCAACTTCCTCTGGGTGCATCTCAACCGGGTCATCAAGGAGCACGACCTCGACATGTTCTACATCACCGGCCCGGGCCACGGCGGTCCGGCGGTGGTGGCCAACGCCTATCTGGAGGGAACCTACAGCGAGCTCTATCCCAACGTCTCCCAGGACGAGGAGGGGATGCGGCACCTGTTCAAACAGTTCTCCTTTCCCGGCGGCATCCCGAGCCACGCGGCGCCCGAGACGCCGGGCTCGATCCACGAGGGGGGCGAGCTCGGCTACGCCCTCTCCCACGCCTACGGCGCGGCGTTCGACAACCCGGACCTCATCGTCGCCTGCGTCATCGGCGACGGCGAGGCCGAGACGGGGCCGCTCGCCACGAGCTGGCACTCCAACAAGTTCCTGAACCCGGTGCGCGACGGCGCCGTGCTGCCCATCCTCCATCTGAACGGCTACAAGATCGCCGGCCCCACGGTCTTGGCCCGCATTCCCCACGCGGAGCTGGACAGCCTGTTGAGGGGGTACGGCTACGATCCCCACTACGTGGAGGGGAGCGATCCCGAGCCCATGCACCAGCGCATGGCCGCGGTGCTGGACGAGGTGATCGCGAAGATCCTGCGCATCCAGGCCGACGCCCGGGAGAACGGCTTCAAAGAGCGCCCGTGCTGGCCGATGATCGTGCTCCGTTCACCGAAGGGGTGGACCGGTCCGAAGGAGGTGGACGGCAAGCCGGTCGAGGGGACCTGGCGCGCTCACCAGGTGCCCATGGGGGAGATGAACCAGCCCGGGCACGTGAAGATCCTCGAGGACTGGATGCGCGGCTACCATCCCGAGGAGCTGTTCGACGAGACGGGCAGGCTGCGGCCGGAGATCGCCGAGCTGGCGCCGCAGGGAGAGCGGCGAATGAGCGCCAACCCCCACACCAACGGCGGCGTCCTGCTGCGCGACCTGCGCCTGCCCGACTTCCGCGACTACGCGGTGGACGTGCCGTCGCCGGGCGCCACGCTCGCCGAGGCCACCCGGGTGCAGGGGAAGCTCCTGCGCGACGTGCTGAAACGCAACGCCGGCTCTCGCAACTTCCGTCTTTTCAGCCCGGACGAGACGGCGTCGAACCGCTGGAATGACGTCTTCGAAGCCACCAGCCGGGAATCGGTCGCCGAAATCCAGCCCACGGACGAGGACGTCGCGCCCGACGGCCGGGTGATGGAGGTGCTCTCCGAGCATCAGTGCCAGGGGTGGCTGGAGGGGTACCTGCTTACCGGCCGGCACGGCTTCTTCTCGTGTTACGAAGCGTTCATCCACATCGTGGACTCGATGTTCAACCAGCACGCGAAGTGGCTGAAGACGACGCGGGAGATCCCCTGGCGGCGGCCCATCGCATCGCTCAACTACATGCTGACCTCCCACGTCTGGCGTCAGGACCACAACGGTTTCAGCCACCAGGACCCGGGGTTCATCGATCACGTGGCGAACAAGAAGGCCGAGGTGGTGCGCGTCTACCTGCCGCCGGACGCGAACTGCCTCCTCTCGGTGACCGATCACTGTCTGCGCAGCCGGCAGTACGTCAACGTCGTCGTCTGCGGCAAACAGCCGGCGCCGCAGTGGCTGAACATGGACCAGGCGGTGAAGCACTGCACGGCGGGCATCGGCATCTGGGAGTGGGCGAGCAACGACCAGGGCGGCGAGCCCGACGTGGTGATGGCCTGCGCCGGCGACGTGCCGACGCTGGAGACGCTGGCGGCCGTGGATCTGATCCGCCGCGAGCTGCCGGACCTTTGCGTGCGGGTGGTCAACGTCGTCGACCTGATGACCCTGCAGCCGCGCTCGGAGCACCCGCACGGCCTGCCGGACAAGGACTTCGACGTCCTCTTCACCCGCGACAAGCCGGTCATCTTCGCCTTCCACGGCTACCCGTGGCTCGTCCACCGCCTCACCTACCGGCGGACGAACCACGACAACCTCCACGTGCGGGGCTATAAAGAAGAAGGAACGACCACCACGCCTTTCGATATGGTGGTGCGCAACGACCTCGACCGCTTCCATCTCGTGGAGGACGTGATCGATCGCGTCCCCAAGCTCGGACCCAAGGCCGCCTATGTCAAGCAGGCGCTGCGGAACAAGCTGATCGATCACAAGCAGTATATCGAGAGGCACGGGGACGACATGCCCGAGATCAAGAACTGGAGCTGGGGCGGCCAGGGGGCGCCGTCCGGAGGCGGGAAGCGGACGAGCAACGACGCGGAGGGGACGGCTGGGGATCAGTAGGGTCAGTGAGTCGTGATACTCTGTCCGCTATGTCAGTCGGCACTCATCTGGTGACCGCAGACGATCTTCTCCGCATGCCCGATGACGGCTGGCGGTATGAGCTCGTTCGAGGAGAGCTTCGGCGCATGCCCCTACCCGGCTTTCGCCACGGCAGGATCGCCAACCGTATCGGCTACCATCTCACGGCCCACGTCCAAGCCAGCGATTTCGGCATCGTGGTTGCGGCCGAGACGGGATTCCTCCTCCATTCCGATCCCGATGAAGTTCGGGGCGCGGACGTGGCCTTCGTTTCCAAGGCCCGCTTTCAAACCGCCAACTTCTCCCAAGAGAAGCACTTCCCTGGCGCACCGGATCTCGTCGTCGAAGTCGTCTCCCCATCCGACGGCTATGCCGACGTGGAGGAGAAGGTCCTTGTCTGGCTTCGCGCTGGCGTCCAACTCGTCATCGTGGCGGATCCCAAGAAGCAGGTGTTCCTGGTGCATCGCCCCAACCTGTCACCGGAGATCCTGACGCTCTCCGACACCCTCAACGCCACTCCAGTCGTCCCGGGTTGGGTCTTCCGAGTCTCCGACGCCTTCCCACCGGAGTAGAGCGGGCTACAGCCCGCTGAGCCCGCTGACAATCCGGAACGAATCCCGCGCAATCAGCAGCTCTTCGTCGGTGGGGATCACGAAGACCCGGGAGCGGGCGCCATCGGGGGAGATCTCGGCCTCGGTGCCCCGGGCCGCTTCGTTGCGGGCGGGATCGGCGGTGAGGCCCAGGGCGTCCAGGCCGTGGAGGCTCCGCTCGCGTACCGGTGGCGAGTTCTCGCCGATGCCGCCGGCGAAGACCAGGGCGTCCACGCCGCCCAGGGCGCCCACGTAGGAGGCGATGTACTTTCGCAGCCGGTAGCAGAACACGTCGATGGCAAGGCGGGCGCGGTCGTTCCCCTTCTCCTCCGCCTCCAGCAGCGTACGCATGTCGTGGGAGAGCCCCGAGAGCCCGAGCAGGCCGCTGCGCTTGTTCATCAGGGCGCTGGCCTCGGCGGCGCCCAGCTCCTCGCGGCCCATGAGGTAGAGCAGCGCCGCGGGATCGAGGTCGCCGCAGCGGGTACCCATCACCAGCCCCTCCAGGGGGGTGAAGCCCATGGAGGTGTCCACCGACCGGCCGCCGCGGATGGCGCAGACCGAGGCGCCGTTGCCGAGATGACAGGTGATGAGACGCAGCCCGGGATCGTCCAACGGGCGGCCCAGGAGGACGGCGGCACGGCCGGAGACGAAGCGGTGGGACGTGCCGTGGAAGCCGAACCGGCGGATGCCGAAGCGCTGGTACTGGTCGTAGGGCAGGGCGTAGAGGTAAGCCTCCGGCGGCATGGTCTGATGGAACGAGGTGTCGAAGACCGCGACCTGCGGCGCGTCCGGCAGCACGGCCCTGGCCGCGCGGTAGCCCTGGAGGTTGGCCGGATTGTGGAGCGGCGCGAGGGCGATGTTGGCCTCGATCCCGTCGATCACCCCTTCGTCGATGAGCACCGACGTCTTGAACCGTTCGCCGCCATGGACGACGCGGTGACCCACGGCGCCGATCTCGTCCTTATGGGGAATGACGCCGGTCTCCGGATCAGTGAGCACGGCGAGCGCCTTCTCGACGGCGGTCTTGTGCTGGAACGCGCCGATGGCGTCGCGCAGGGGCTTCCTGCCCTCGGCCTCGTAGTGGAGGGTGGCGGTACCGCCGGTGTCCTCCACCAGTCCCTTGGCCAGGGTGCGGTCCGTCCCCTCGCGAGCGGTCTGCTCGTCCGTCTCGATGAGCTGGAACTTGAGGGACGAGCTGCCGCAGTTGAGGACGAGGACTTTCATGGGGAGTGATCCTATCCGAGCCGGGTTCGCTCCGAAGCCCTCATCACCCCGGCCCTCTTCTCCCAGCCTCCCCCCGTCCTCCGGGAGAAGAGGGAGTGGTTAGTCTTGTGGCCCCGCCTATCGCCCTCCTATCGCCCGCCGCCGGCTTTCGTCTCGGTGTCGGCCTTCTCGGGCTTTTTCCGGGCCTCCTCGATGCAGCTCTTCGCCGGCTCGCCGCTGGGCTTCAGGGCCTGGGCGTGGAGGCAGGCGTCCAGAGCGGATTCCCGCCTGCCGAGGGCGAGGTAGACCTGACCCAGGGCGAGGAAGCCGTCGTAATGCTGCTGATAGCCCAGCGACTTCGACAGCTCCTCCCTTGCCTGCTCGTACAGCTTGGCCTTCTCTTTGGGCTCCTTCGACTCGTCCGCCTTCTTTTTCGCCCGCAGCCCGCGCGAGAAGGCAACCATGGCCTTCTCGTCGGCGGAGTTGTAGCGGCCCATCGACTCCGTGGGACTGCCCATCTGGGCCAGGGCGGGCGCGGCGAGCAGGAGGGCGAGGGCGGACGCGACCAACGGGTTTTTCATGGGGTTTCTCTCCTCTCTTTGAAGCTATATACGAAGCTCTTTGTCGAACCGTCCAAACTGGAGTGACGGACGAGCGAGAAAGATTTCGCTTCAATGAAGAGAAACGGCGGGCGGCCCTTCGGGGGAGCCTCTGGGAGACGGGGTAGGGCGAGGGCTCAGTGCGCCCGCGCCTGCTCTTCCATCTTCTCCGCCTGGAAGTGGGCGGTCAGCGGCTCGATCAGGGGATCGAGATGGCCTTCCAGCACCGTCGGGAGCTGGTGGATGGAGAGGCCGATGCGGTGGTCCGTCACCCGGCTCTGGGGGAAGTTGTAGGTGCGGATCTTCTCCGAGCGGTCGCCCGAGCCCACCATGCGGCGGCGCTCCTCGGTCATGGCGGCCTCGGCCTTCTCGCGCTCGATCTCGTAGATCCGGGCCTTGAGCACGCGCAGCGCCTTGGCCTTGTTCTTGATCTGGCTGCGCTCATCCTGGCAGGAGACCACGATCCCGGTGGGAACGTGGGTCAGGCGTACGGCCGAGTAGGTGGTGTTCACGCCTTGGCCGCCGGGGCCGGAGGCGCAGAAGCGGTCCACCCGGATGTCCTTCTCGTCGACCTCGACCTCCACGTCCTCGGCCTCGGGGAGCACGGCCACCGTTACCGCCGAGGTGTGGATGCGGCCGGCGGACTCGGTGGCGGGCACCCGCTGCACGCGATGGACGCCGCCCTCGTACTTGAGGCGGCTGTAGGCGCCCCGGCCCTCGACGATGGCCGAGATCTCCTTGATCCCGCCGGCCTCCGACTCCGAGAGGTCGATCACCTCCACCCGCCACCCTTGAGTCTCGGCGTAGCGGCTGTACATGCGGAACAGCTCGGCGGCGAACAGCGTGGCCTCGTCGCCGCCCGTGCCGGCGCGGATCTCCAGCACCACGTTGCGCTCGTCGTTGGGGTCCTTGGGCGTCAGCTCGCGCCGGAGCTTCTCCTCCAGCTCCGCGACGCGGGCGGTGAGCTGCTCCTTCTCGTCCTGGGCCAGGGCATGGAGCTCGTCGTCCTTGGGCAGCCCGGCGAGCAGCTCCTCGTTCTCCCGCCTCTGCTGCTCGGCCTTCACGTACTCCCGGTAGAGCTTCACGGCCGGATCGATGTCCGAGAGGGTCTTGTTCACCTCCCGGTAGACCTTCGGGTCCGAGAAGATGGCCGGATCCATGAGCCGCTGGGTCAGCTCCTGGTGGGTCTTCTCGAGTTGGGCGAGTTTCTCGATCATGGCGCGGTTCTCAGAGGGAAGCCCGGGCCGCGGCTTCGGTCATCTCCGAAGGAATGATCGCGGGCACCGGAATGGACGTCTCCGCAGGCTCCAGGAGACCATCCTCGCGCAGCGCCTCCTCGAGGGCGGCGATGGCGACCTCCAGCATGTCGTCCGTCGGCTCCTGGGTGGTGATGCGCTGCAGGGCGAGCCCCGGCGCCACCAGCACCGCGAAGAGCGGCGCCGCCCGGTGCTTCGCCGTGAAGCGCAGCACCTCGTACGAAAGGCCGGCGATGGCCGGCACCAGCAGCAGCCGGCCGCCGAACTTCACCAGGAACGGCGCGGTTTTCGGGATCAGCGCGAAGACCAGGATGGAGACCAGCAGCACGAAGAGCAGGAAGCTCGTGCCGCACCGCGGATGGAGCCGGCTCTGGACGCGGGCGTTGGCGACCGTCAGCGGCAGCCGCTTCTCGTAGTTGAACACCACCTTGTGCTCGGCCCCGTGGTACTGGAACACCCGGTGGATGTCCTTCATCCGCGAGATCAGGAAGATGTAGCCGAGGAAGAACACGGCCCGCAGGCCGCCATCCAGCAGGTTGAACTGCAGGTTGGTCAGATGGCCGCCGAAGACGTACCTCTCGCCCAGGTGGGTCAGCCAGAGCGGAGCGAGGAGGAAGACCACGATGCCCAGCCCGAGACCGAACGCCATGGAGCCGGCGATGGCCCAGTTGGAGGTCTCCTTCTTCGCCTCTTCGGGCGCCGGCGCCGTGTCCTCTGCCTCGGCCGTCTCGGCCGCGGCCACCGCCTGCTCGGCCGAGAAGTTGAGCGAGCGGATGCCGAGACCGAGCGACTGGAACAGCACGGCGACACCGCGCAGCACCGGCAGCTTGAGGATGGGGAAGCGCTTGGCGAGGCTGTTCACCTTGCCGCGCTGGAACGCGAGCGAGCCGTCCGGCCGGCGCACGGCGACGCCGTAGGCTCCCGGGGAGCGCATCATCACTCCCTCGATCAGGGCCTGGCCGCCGACCAGCAGCTCGTTCTCTGGACTGGCGCTCGACTGCATGATGGGATCTCGAGCCGCCCCGGCCCGGCCATCGACTGCGAGGATGGCCGGTCGGAGTGGCGCTAGCTGGCCGGCGCCGCCGGGCGGTTGTACCGGCGCTGGAAGCGCTCGACGCGGCCCGCCGTGTCGATCAGCTTCTGCTTGCCGGAGAAGAACGGATGGCAGGCGCTGCAGATCTCCAGGCGCACCTCGTCCTTCGTCGAGTGGGTCTCGAAGGTGTTGCCGCACGCGCAGGTGACGGTCACCATGTTGAGCTGGGGATGAATGTCTTTCTTCACGATCGTGATCCTTTTCTCTGACTGGGGCTCCAAGAACCCGAAAGCCTAGCCGATTCCGGCTCTCCTGACAAGGCTCCTGGCCGACCACGGGGAGCAACAGGCGGGGGGAGGATGGAATTCCCCGACGAAGATTGAGCGGCCGGCCCGGCCCCTGCTAAACGTACGGCTCATGAAGCTTCACCGCCTGGCCCTGCTTCTTCCGCATCCGCAGGTTCAGGAATTCCACGAATACCGAGAAAGCCATGGCGAAGTAGACGTAGCCCTTGGGGATGTGCTGGCCGAGCCCCTCGGCGAGCAGCGACATGCCGATGAGGATGAGGAAGGCCAGGGCCAGCATCTTGACCGTCGGGTGGCGGGCCACGAAGTCGCCGATGGGCCCGGCGGCGAACATCATCACGCCCACGGCGATCACCACGGCGGCGATCATCACCGGCAGGTGGTTGGCCATGCCCACGGCGGTGATCACCGAGTCGAGGGAGAAGACGATGTCGAGCACCAGGATCTGGGCGATGACGGCCCCGAACGAGGCGGCCACCCGCGAGCTCGCCTCCCCCTCCTCCCCCTCCAGCTTCTCGTGGATCTCGCGGGTGGCCTTGGTGAGAAGGAAGAGGCCACCCGCCAGGAGGATCAGGTCGCGCCCCGAGATGTCTTTGCCGAGCACCGAGAACAGCGGCGCCGTCAGCCGGGCCATCCAAGCCAGGGAGGCCAGCAGGCCGATGCGCAGGAACATGGCGAGCCCGAGCCCCAGCCGCCGCGCCTTCGGCTGCTGCGCCTTCGCGAGCTTCCCCACCAGGATGGAGATGAAGATGACGTTGTCGATGCCGAGGACGATCTCGAGCACCGTCAGGGTCAGCAGCGCGACCCAGCTCTCGGGGCTGGTCATCCAGTCCATTTCCCCTCCTTCCTCGCCGGCCGTCCCAAGCGGGCGGATTGTAACCCGGGCGGCCCATGACATACTTTCGCGCCATGAGCGATACGACGACCCGTGGCATCCGGGTCCAGGTGGAGACCTTCTACGACGAAGAGCGCAGCTCTCCCCAGGAGAACTACTACTTCTTCTCCTACCACGTGCGGATTTCAAACGTCGGCCGCGAGACCGCCCAGCTCGTCAGCCGCGAGTGGTACATCACCGACGGCAATGGCGACACCCAGCGGGTGCAGGGACCGGGGGTGGTGGGCGAAAAGCCGGTGCTCGCCCCGGGCGAGGAGTTCGAGTACACGAGCTTCTGCCCCCTCACCACCCCGGTGGGCGCCATGCAGGGCACCTACCGCATGGTCCTCCAGAACGGCGACAGCTTCGACGCGGAGATCGCGCCGTTCTCGCTGGCGGTTCCGCATGCGGTGAATTGAAAAAGAAGAAAGAAGAAGTAAGAAGGCCGGCGGGACGCCAGCGGTCCCAGGGGGGTGCATGGCTCGGCCATTGCTTGTTTCCTGGGGCATGGCCGCCACCCGCGACCGCGTCCGAGCCGCCGCCGTTCCCGCTGAAGAGCTGGCGGGGTCGTTCCCGGAGATCGCGCTGCCGATCCGGCCGCCGTACCCGCCCATGGAGGCGCGGTCCGCGAGCCGGCTGCCCACGGGGAAGGGATGGCTCTACGAGCCGAAGTGGGACGGCTTCCGCTGCCTGGCATTCCGCAAGGGGAGGACGGTGACCCTGCAATCCAAGCACGGCCAACCCCTGGACCGCTACTTCCCCGATCTGGCCGAGGCGTTCCGCGCCCTCCCCTTCAAGACCTTCGTCCTCGACGGCGAGATCGTCATCCGCCGCGGGCGCCGGGAGAAGACCCTGGACTTCGACGCCCTCCTCCAGCGCATCCACCCGGCCGCCAGCCGCATCGCCCGGCTCGCCCGCGAGACGCCGGCGAGCTTCCAGGCCTTCGACCTGCTGATCGACGAGAAGGGGAAGAAGGTGGCGGACCTCCCCTTGAGCGAGCGGCGGGAGCTGCTGGACCGTCTGCTCGCGGACCTGCCGGAGGAAGGGGCCGTCGTCCTCTCGCCCGCCACGCTCGACCGCAAGGTCGCCGAAGGGTGGCTGCGCAACCCGGGTGGCGAGCTCGACGGGGTCATCGCCAAACAGGCGGGCTCCCCCTACCTCTCCGGCGACCGTAGCGCCATGGTGAAGGTCAAGCGCCTGCGCACCGCCGACTGCGTGGTGGGCGGCTTTCGCTGGGCCCAGTCCGGCGACAAGGTGGGCTCCCTCCTCCTCGGGCTCTACGACGAGGCGGGCCGGCTCGACCACGTGGGCTTCTCCTCCAGCTTCACGGCCGAGGAGCGCCGCGAGCTGGAGCCCATCCTCGTTCCCCTGATCGAGCCCCCGGGCTTCACCGGCAAGGCGCCAGGCGGCCCCAGCCGCTGGAGCCAGGGTCGCTCCACCGAGTGGGAGCCCCTGCGTCCGGTCCTGGTCTGCGAGGTCCGCTACGACCACGTCTCCGGTGGCCGCTTCCGCCACGGCACCAAGTTCCTGCGCTGGCGCCCCGACAAGAAGCCGCGAGCGTGCACGTTCGACCAGATCCAGGCGGGACAGAGAGCGGCCGCGACCCGAGTCTGACGTCTTTTGTCCGGCAATCAACGCATATCCTTAGATGGAGGAAGATGTATTCCTACCAACACCAGGAGGACGTAAAAATGAAACGGACCGGTCTATTCATCGTCCTGACGCTGTGCTTCTGTACTGCCGCCGCTTGGGCCCAGACACCCGTCCCGATGGACAAGGCGCAGTTCCTGGCCTCTCTGGGCACGCCGGTTCCCATGGCCGCCTCCTCGTCGCGGGCGCCTCATGGGAGGAAACCGATCCAGACCAAGTCCACCTGCACCGTGAACCTGACCTGCGACGTCGGTGCCTACCACATCTCCTGCACCAGTCCGAACGGCAACTGCAGCGCGGGACCCACCTGGGTGACTTGCGACGGCAATACGACCACCTGCCCGGTCTGCTCGGAGACGGCCGAGTGCTGCGATGGCTCGAGCTTCAGTTGCGTGGGGTGGTCGTCGTGCGACTCGACGCTCCGGTCGGTCACCTGCGACGGGCACACCCATGGCTACTGCCCTCCCCTCAGAAATTGCGGCTAGGCGGTAACCTGGTCGGCGGCGTCCTTGGAAGAGGACGCCGCCCTTTTGAATCCGGGAGGCTGCCGAGTGGAGCCCCACTGGTCCTTTTTTTGCTTGGGACGAAGTAGGCCTCCGTCGCGAGAAGGGCGTTATGGTAGGGTACGGAGCCGAAAACCCACGTCCTCTGCGCAAGGAAAGGGCCCCCTGATGGCAATTCCTGAACTCCCCCCGCAAGAGTACCCCGACATCGTCGAGCTGGCGTCGGTCGAGCACGTCCCCGCTTTCCGGCCGTTCATCCCGGCCGACGTGCGGCTGCCGGAGCTCACGGCCCTGCCGCTGATCGTCGGCACGGTCCTGGGCATCATCTTCGGCGCCTCGTCGCTCTACCTGGTGCTCAAGGTCGGCCTGACGGTGAGCGCCTCGATCCCCGTGGCGGTCATCTCCCTGACCTTCTTCCGGCTGATGCAGAAGCTGGGGGGCCGCGGCGCGAGCATCCTGGAGAACAACATCGTGCAGACGGCCGGGTCCGCGGGCGAGTCCATCGCCTTCGGCGTCGGCGTCACCATGCCGGCGATCATGATCCTGGGCTTCGACCTGGAGATCACGCGGGTGATGCTGGTGGCGGTGTTGGGAGGCCTCCTGGGCATCCTGATGATGATCCCGCTGCGCCGGGCGCTCATCGTGCAGCAGCACGGCCTCCTCAAGTACCCCGAGGGGACGGCCTGCGCCGAGGTGCTCAAGGCCGGCGCCACGGACGAGGAGCGGGCCATCGCCGCCCGGGCGGCCGCAGGCGCCGGCGACGCTCCCGCGGCGGCGGCGACCTACTCCGGCGCCAAGACCATCTTCACCGGCTTCGGCATCGGCTTCGCCTACTACACGGCGATGGAGGTGTTCAAGCTGTGGAAGGACACCCCGGAGAAGGTCTTCCGCAAGCCCTTCGAGTCCGGCTCGATCTCGGCGGAGATCAATCCCACGCTGCTGGGGGTGGGCTACATCATCGGCCCGCGCATCGCCTCCATCATGTGCGCCGGCGGCGTGCTCGCCTACCTGGTGCTGATCCCCGCCATCAAGTTCTTCGGCGGCGTCTCGCCGATCGTCATCCCGCCGGGCACGGTGCCCATTTCGCAGATGAGCCCCAACGCCATCCGCGGCGCCTACGTGCTCTACATCGGCGCCGGGGCCGTGGCCGCGGGCGGCATCATCAGCCTGTTCCGCTCGCTGCCCACCATCTGGCACGGCCTCAAGGGGGGCCTCGCCGACTTCCGCAGCCGCGGGGCGAACGGGGCCGGCACGGCGACGACCCTCCGCACCGACCAGGACCTGTCGCTCAAGCTCGTCGTCGGCGGCATCATCGCCCTCATCGCCATCATCATGGTGATGCCCCAGCTCAATCTGCGATGGAATCTCCTGGGGGCGCTGCTGATCATCGTCTTCGGCTTCCTCTTCGTCACCGTCTCCTCCCGCCTGACGGGCGAGATCGGCTCCTCGTCGAACCCCATCTCGGGCATGACGGTGGCAACCCTGCTGCTGACCTGCCTGATCTTCCTGGCGATCGGCTGGACGGGCCCCACCAACTACGTGACGGCGCTGTCGATCGGCGCCATCGTCTGCATCGCCGCTTCGAACGGCGGCACCACGTCCCAGGACCTGAAGACCGGCTTCCTGGTGGGTGCGACCCCGCGTCATCAGCAGGTCGCCATCCTGTTCGGCGCTCTCGCCTCGGCCCTGGTGCTCGGCCCCATCCTGCTGAAGCTCAACGACTCGGCCACGGTCTACGTGCCGCTCGCCGACAGGGCCAGCGGGCGGATCATCGCCCAGGGCTACGCGCCGGACCTGCACGCCCCCGCCGACTCCCTGACGGCGACCCGCACCGAGAAGCTCCAAGGTCCGCAGTCGGCGTCCGATACCGCGACCTACCGGGTCTGGCAGAAGACGGACGCGGTGGGCGGCCCGGCCGGGCGGTACCTGGTCAACGACGCCGGCGTGCCCGTCTACCTGGTCGACCCGGGGATCAACGGCACCCACCCCGACCGGCCGGACGGCTCGCGGGTCAACAAGTTCGACGCTCCCAAGGCGACGCTGATGTCCTACATCATCAAGGGCATCCTCAATCGCCAGCTCCCCTGGGGACTGGTGCTCCTGGGCGTGATGATCGCCATCGTGCTCGAGATGTCGGGCATCCCGTCGCTGGCTTTCGCGGTGGGTGTGTATCTGCCGCTGTCCTCGTCCAGCCCGATCTTCATCGGCGGCATCGTGCGCTGGCTGGTGGACCGCTGGCTGGCGCGCAAGAAGTTCGCGGGCAAGAACCTGACCGAGGACGAGCTGACGGCCGAAGGCGACAAGAGTCCCGGCGTGCTCATGGCCTCGGGCTACATCGCGGGCGGCGCCATCGCCGGCATCCTCGTGGCCTTCTCGCAGGGCGTGCTGACCAACTTCGACAACCGGATGACCCAGATCATGAAGGCCGCCAACCCCTTCTACGACGGGAGCCGGGCGGACGTCCTGGCGCTGATCCCCTTCCTCGTCCTCGCCGTGCTGCTCTACCTGGCGGGGCGGGAGGTGATTCTGGCGACGAAGCAGGCGCGGTAGTCTTTCTAGTCAGGGGGATGTACTCATGAAAGTCGGGATTCTCGGTTCAGGCGACGTGGGCAAGACTCTCGGGGCAGGGTTCGCCGGCCTCGGGCATGAGGTGAAGATCGGCTCCCGGGATCCCGGGAAGCTGAACGACTGGGTGGAGAAGACCGGCCCCAAGACGTCAGCCGGGACGTTCGCGGAGGTCGCCGAATTCGGGGAGGTCGTCGTGCTGGCGACCCTTTGGAGCGGTACGAAGCATGCGATCCAACTAGCGGGGCCGGAAAACTTCGCGGGCAAGGTCGTAATCGACGCCACCAATCCGCTCCTCTTCGACCAGCCCGGCGGTCCCAGGCTCGCCCTCGGCAACACCGACTCGGGCGGCGAGCAGGTGCAGCGCTGGCTTCCCGCGGCCCGGGTGGTCAAGGCCTTCAACACCGTGGGCCACGCCCACATGGTGCACCCCGATTTCCCCGGCGGTCCCCCGGACATGTTCATCTGCGGCAACGACGACGAGGCGAAGAAGACCGTCACCGGCATCCTCAAGGACTTCGGCTGGCCCGCGATCGACGTCGGCGGCATCGAGGGCGCCCGGCTCCTGGAACCGCTGTGCATCCTGTGGGTGGGCTACGGGATTCGCACCGGGACCTGGAACCACGCTTTCAAGCTGCTGCGGAAGTAGAGATGGACCTTCAGGATTGGCAGATCCGCCAGATTGAGGCCGGGCTTCGGGAGGCGGACTCGGGGGACTTCGCCAGCGATGAGGAGATGGCCGAGCTCCTCGCCAAATGGACCAGCTCCAAGCGCAACGCCGACAATCCAACCGCTCTTCCGGAATCTCCAGAAAAAGCCAGCGGGTGAACGGTCCTGGTCCAGGCTTCGCGAAGCCTGCTCGGGGCGTCGCGAAGCCCGGTCCGCGCTTCTCGATGCCCGCCTCAGGCTTCTCGAAGCCCGGTCCGTGTTTCCCGAAACCCGCTCTGGGCCTAGCGAAGCCTGTTCGGGTTTCGCCATGCCCGCAACGGGCTTGGCGAGGCCGTTACGAGATTTCGTGAGGCCCCGCAACGGGCTTCGCCAGCCCGTTCCGGGATTCTCGATGCCCGGCACGGGCCTGGCAAGGCCGTTACGAGATCTCGTGAGGCCTGCGGCAGGTCTCGGGCCCCCTACCGAAACGTCGCATCGCGGGGAAATGAAAGGGCTCCCTAAGGGAGCCCGATCACCGCTAGCCCGTTGGGGCTATCCACCTGCGGCGAACCGCATTGGTCGCAATGCTTACGTGACACCCTCCCGCATGTCAAGCCCAATTACGCCCTGATTGCGCGGGTCAGACCTCGGGCGTCCTACCGAAACCCCAGCAGCTCCCACCCCAGCTCCCGGAACAGCCGGCGGGTGAGCGGCAGCGGCAGGCCCACCACGTTGGTGTAGTTGCCATGGACCTCCTCCACGAACAGGGCGCCGATCCCCTGGACGGCGTAGGAGCCGGCCTTGTCCAGGGGCTCGCCGGTAGAGACGTACCAGTCGATCTCTTCGGCGGTCAGCGCGGCCATGCGCACCCGCGACCGCTCCAGGGCGGCGGTGCGCCGGTTCCGGCCGGGCTCTTCGAGGGGCCACGCCGGTGAGGACGGTCTGCAGCTCATGATGGGAGATTCAGCGTCTCAAAGAGAATGCGGTTCCGTTTCTCGGCATCGTCCACCATCTTCTCGAACGGAATCAATTCAATGTAGGCATTGAAGTTTGGGTGAAGATGAAACATTCCAACACCGTCTGGTGTATCTCGAAATCCATACTCTTCCGCCATATCTCTCGCACGTTTTGTCAGGTCGCACACCACCCATACGTGAAATGGAGTACTTTCCTTAACGTCTATTGGCCGCCCGTCATAGGTGACTACTTTGCCGGCGCGGATATCACGTATGTAGCCATAAACCTGTGAAACGGGATTCTCATCTTCGCTGTAATCATTCCGCATCGGGCGCTTGAACTCGACCATGACGACTGACTGGATGGGATAAAGATCCTCAGCGAATGCATGCGGCTTATTGAAGATCAGGAGATCTGGACGCTTTAGACTATCAAATTCTCCGTTCTCTACAGATTTCAGTGGTTTATCTGAGGCAAGATAGCGATGAAAGGCCAAGCGCTCGTCCAAAATCCATAAATTCTGCTGTTCAAACTCGACGCTATCAGACGTAGCCCGAAGAGGGAATACAAGACGATGGACCGCCTCCTCAAGCTGATACTTTCCTGTTGGTGTCCGCCGTACAGCTTTCCGAAGCAGATCAAGGACTACCCGGCGATGAATGACGTAATTCGCCAGCTCTGACTTACCCAATTCGTTGAGTTCGCTCACGAAGCTAACGAACCTGCTTTCATACTCATGAGACTCATCGAGTGTATCGGGCTGTCTTTCGAGCAACTCATTCCCCAGAGCTCTGATGCTTTCACGGACACGATTCTTGGCCTTATAGAGTTCTAGGCGCAGCTTCTCTTTGGAGCCGCCACTTGGAATGCCTCGAAGTTCTTCCGGGTGGGAATTTAGAATTCGAAACTCTGGGTTATCCTCAATAAAGGAACGAAGGCCAGCCATGTTCTCTTGGGCGACGTGGTCAATCTCTTCGCCGAAGTCGTCGCGAACGACCCTCGCGACCGCACCGGTCAGTTCACTTTTCTGAAGGCTTTCCCAAAGTGGAGCCTCCTCCTCAAAGCCGAAATCTGTCCTGTCTTTACTTACGTTGTCATCGAGATAGGAGCCAGTCACGTATGATGCGATATGGAACAGCCGACCTTGGTTGTCGCGCAATCTTCCGGTTGCAAGCTCGGGCATTGCTTCGACGAGCTTTACATAATTCACCTCGCGTTCATCGGCGCAAAGATGAATGAGGTGCTCTCCGCTGCTGTAAACACTAAAATTTGACACCTCAAAGGTGTGATCTTTGACCGAAAAGGGACGCCGCTTCGACCGCGATTTCACTTCTTGGTTGAATATATCGTTTAGGCTGATTGAATCAGCCTCATCTCGTACGACGACGGTCGGACAACGCGGCGCCATGAAGTAGATTAGGCAATGCCCCAGTATTTTGCGCGCGAGAATGTCTAAGGTGTGCCGTGCGCTATCCCGATATGGGTTTTTGAAGCCTTGTAGAATGACCACCGTACGGTGAGCAGATTGGTCCGTAGGCGCAGGTGGTTCTGCATGGACGCCTTGGTCATCTGCTTCAAACGTAAACCGGCGTTCAAAAAATAGGTCCTTATCCTGGTAGACGCTGATCACGTTAACGCGATCGAAGGCCTTGAGCCACAAGAAACGACCTACACCCTTTCCTCCAACTGGCGCCTTCTTGGAAGAACTCGCAGTCTTAAAAGACTCCAAATGCTCTTCCGTGAAGCCGATACCATCATCTATAACCTCGAAACGTTCTATTGGCTCTGGGCCAGTTGGTGCAAGGGTGGCCTGGGAGCGATCTCGATCCACAACTACTTCAATTCGTCCAGCACCCGGCCGTTCCGAGATAGCGTGGAACGAATTAACCACCGCCTCATACAGAGGAAGGAGGGCGTTACTCTTAGTAAGGGTGATGTTCCTCACGTGATGTGGAAGGTTGAAGTTCATGGGCATGCGAGGTATTCTGCCCTACCCCGTGGGCAGAAATCAAGCGGAAGATTTAATCGTCTCTGGAGTAGACGAAATAATTGCCCGGAGACGAACCTACCGAAACCCCAGCAGCTCCCACCCCAGCTCCCGGAACAACCGGCGGGTGAGCGGCAGCGGCAGCCCCACCACGTTGGTGTAGTTGCCGTGGACCTCTTCCACGAACAGGGCGCCGATCCCCTGGACGGCGTAGGAGCCGGCCTTGTCCAGGGGCTCACCGGTAGAGACGTACCACTCGATCTCCTCGGGAGTGAGAGCGGCCATGCGCACCCGCGACCGCTCCAGGGCGGATACGCGGCGATCCCGGCCGGGCTCTTCGAGGGCCACTCCCGTGAGGACGGTGTGCTCGCGGCCGGCGATGCGGGCCAGCATGCGCCGGGCGTCGGCCGGGTCCCGGGGCTTGCCCAGCAGCTCGCCGTCGACGACCACCACCGTGTCCGCCCCCAGCACCAGCTCCCCAGGCTCGGCCCGGGCCGCGGCCTTCTCGCGGGCGAGACGGAGGACGGTCTCCTCCGGCGGCTCGCCCGCTCCGGGGGTCTCGTCGAGGTCCACGGCGCGGACGGTGAAGCGAAGCCCAAGGCCGGCGAGCAGCTCGCGGCGGCGGGGGGAGCCCGAGGCGAGGATGAAGGCTGGGAGCGCGCTCAGGGGTAGTAGCCCCGCAGAGTCTTGGCTTCGAGCCCGGGCCGCGACAGTTTGACCTCGACGGTGCGGAACTTCTCCGGGCCCGGCTCCTTCTCCTTGCTGGACTGGTAGGCGAGGAGGTACTGCGACCGCAGCTCGTTCTGGATGACGTCGTAGATCCGCTCGACCTCGCTGGCCTTCGAGATGAAAAAGACGCGGCCGCCCGTCTCGTCCGCCAGGCGGGAGAGCTTGAGGCGGACGTCCGCCTCCTGGGTGGAGAGCTCGATTCCCACCGTGTAGATCGAGACGCCGCTGCGCCGGGCGTACTCCAGGGCGTCGTTGAAGCTGTAGTGGCTCCCCTCGTCCTTGCCGTCGGAGAGGAGGATGATCGCCCGCTTCCCCTTGATGCCGCCGAAGTAGTAGAGGGAGTAGATGATGCTGTCGTAGAGGGTGGTGTTGCCGTCGGCCTTGAGGCCGGCGAGACCGCCGGCCAGCACCGACTCGTCGTTGGTGAAGCGGACGGCGAGGTTCGGCTGGTCGCTGAAGGTGATGACCGACGCGCGGTCCTTGGGGGTGATCACCTTCTGGAAGAAGCGCAGAGCCCCCTTCACCGCCTCGTCGAGCTTCCCGGCCTCGCTCATGGAGGCCGAGGTGTCGAGGAGGATGCCGGCGTAGATGGGCACGTCCTTCACCAGCTCGAAGCGCCGGACCTGCTGCGGCGCGCCATCCTCGACGACGGTGAAGTCCTCTTTCTTCAAGCCCTCGACGGGATGGCCGCGGCCGTCCACCACGGAGGTGAAGAGCTCCACGAACTGGACGTCCACGTGGCCGGTCGCGCCCGGCGCGTTGACCAGCACCGTGCTCTCCGTCGAGTTGCCGTCGTCGAGGTAGGCCACGGCGCGCACCCAGGTGACGTCCTTCTTCTGCGGCAGGAGGATCGGCTGGGTGAAGGGGGGCTGGTAGAGGGTCGCCACCCGGTTGTCGTTGAGGAAGAGCTCCACGCGGTCCAGCTTCTCCCCCTCCGGCACGTCGACCTGGGCCTGGGCGCTCAGGCTCGCGTTGTAGGTCTTGCCGGGCTGCGGCTCGACGAGCCGTATGGCGAAGCGGTGGGGACCGGCGTTGAGCTCGACCTGGTCCTCCGCCAGCCTTTTTCCGGTGCCATCCAGGGCGAGGGCGCGCAGGATGTGGAGTCGGGGCTGGGCGCCGAGGTTCAGCTCGACACTGTAGGGCGGCCGGCCCTTGGTGAGCACGGGCTTGCCGTCCAGCTCGAAGGTCACCTTGGCGATGCTGGAGCCGGCCGCGATGGCCTCCACCCGGGCCTTGCCCGTGATCAGCCCCGCCGGCGGCGGCAGGATGCGGATCGACTGCTCGTCCGCGCCGGTATTCGCCGTGGTGGCCAGGGTGGCGTTGGCCTCGGCCAAGGCCGCCGCCGGGGTGGAGGCTGCCGGAGCCGGGTTGGCGGGTGTGGGGGCCGCCGGCGCCGCGGCCACGGGCGCGGGCTCCGCGGCCGTCACGACCGGCACCTCCAGCTCCCGCTCCTCGCGGAAGTAGTGCCGGCCCGCCGTGTCCTCGATCTTCAGCACCAGCGAGTAGCTCCCCGGCCGCAGGAAGCGCTGGAAGACGAGGGGGATCTTCGCCGCCGTCACCTCGGACTCCGGGAGGGCGAAGCGGTAGCGGAAATGCTCGAACAGCTCCTCCTTGTGGAGCACCTCGCCGTCGACGGTGAAGACGTAGGTAGCCGTGGGGCTCCCCTCGATGCGTTCCGGCTGGATCGCATCCCGCGGCACGCTCACCAGGGCCTGCACCACCGTGCGGCTGCCGGAGCGGCCAGGGAAGGAGAGGTCGACCTGGGCCGGGAAGGTCGTGGCCCCCGCGGGGACGTCCGTCGAGAAGGAGGAGAAGGTGGCGAGCCACTCCTCGCCCGGCTTGGGGACGAGCTTCTGGGAGGACTCCACCCGTTTCCAGTCCAGTGCCTCGGCGAGACGGGAGGCGATGTCCTCCCCCCGCGGGCACAGCTCGCCGATGGCCTGATAGCCCCGGGCCGGACTGTCGACCGGCACCCGCAGGCCGGCGGAGAGCAGGGGCGAAAGGCCGTCGTTCGGATACCAGAGCTGGTAGCGGGAAGCGCCGTAGGCGATGAACACCAGGGTGAAGCCGCCGCGGATGCGCTCGGTGCTCGAATAGGTCCAGATCTCCAGCGGCATCAGCACTTCGCAGCGGACGGGGAGGACCTCGGCGGGCTCGCCGTTGAAGAGCAGCATGCGGGCGCGGTCGTCCGCCACGCCGCCGAAGCGCGCGCGGGCGATCTCCACCCGCTTCTCCCAGCGCTCCTGGAACTCGTTCTGGGGCGTCTGGGGAAAGGGGTCCCGCACCTGCCAGAACTTGCGGATGAAGGCGTCGCGCTGATAGTCCTTCCCCAGGCCGACGAACACCGCCTTCTCCTTGGGGCTGATGAGCAGCGCCACGTCCTCCAGCCACTTCTGATACCGCGGCGGGAGGTCCGCAGGCGGGGCCTGGGCGGTGGCGGCCGCGGCGGCGAACAGCAGGGAGAGGGCGAGGAGGTGCGGCCGGAGCGATCGGCGGAACATCGAGGCGATCCTACCTTACAACAGGGACTTCAGGGACCTCAGGGACAACAGGGACGCGAAAGCCAGAACGACCCGGACTCTTGCGTCCCTGAAGTCCCTGCAGTCCCTGAAGTCCCTGGGAATGCGGTGGGTGATGAGGGGCCCTCACGGGTAATACCCCCGGATCGTCTTCGCCTCCAGCCCCGGCCGGCTCACCTTCAGGTCGACGCTGCGGAAACCGGGGTCCTTGCGGGCGGTGGCGGACTGGTAGGCAATGAGGTACTGGCTGCGCAGCTCCTCCTCGATGGCGGCGTAGATGGCGGGCAGCTCGCCGGCCGCCTTGGGGAAGAAGGCCCGGCCGCCGGTCTCCTCGGAGAGGCGGGAGAGCTTCTTCTTTTCCACGTCGTCCCCCAGGCCGATGGCATAGACGGTGACGCCGGCCCGGCGGGCGAACTCAAGGGATTCTTCCCAGGTGAAGCGGCTCCCCTCGTCCCGGCCATCCGAGAGCAGGAGGAGGGCCCGCCGGCCCTTGAGGCCGTTGAAGGTGTAGAAGGAGTAGACCAGGCTGTCGTAGAGGGCGGTGCCGCGCTCCGCCTTGAGCCCCGCCAGCCCGCCGGCGAGGTCCCTGAGGTCGCGGGTGAACTTCACCGCCAGGTTCGGGTGGTCGTTGAAGGTGATGATGGCCGCCCGGTCTCTCGGCTTGACCGTGCCTTCCAGAAAGCGCAGCGCCGCCTCCTGGGCCTTCGGCAGGCTCGACTGCATGGAGGCCGAGATGTCGATCGCCACCGCGGCGTGGATCGGCATGTCGGTGACGCGGTCACAGCGGACGATCTGCTGGCGGGCGCCGTCCTCGGTCACCCCGAAGTCCCTGGCCGCCAGCCCCGAGGTCACCGGGTGGCCGTCCTTGTCGAGCACCGTGGTGTAGAGCTCCACCAGGTCGACGTTCATCTCCTCCAGGTTCTCGGGGGCATTGACGAAGACCACGTTCTCGGTGGAGCTGCCGTCGGCGAGATAGGCCACGGCCCGCACATAGGCGATAGGCTCGCCGTGGGGGAGGGCCACGGGGTGGACGTAGGGCGGCTGGTAGAGGGTGGCGATCTTCGACTCGTTGAGGTAGAGCTCCACCCGCTCGACCCCCTCGCCCTCGGGGGCCTCGACCTCGGCCCGGGCGAGAAGGCTGGACTCGTAGCGCTTCCCCTTCTGCGGCTCGGCGAGGTGGACGCGGAAGCGATTGCCGGCGGAGTTGAGCTGAATTTCATCCGCGGACAGGACCGCGCCGGCCGCGTCGAAGGCGGTGACGGAGAGCAGGTGGGTGCGGGGCACCTTGCCGAGGTCCAACTCCACACTGTAGGGCGGCGCCTGCTTGGTCAGCACCGGCTTGCCGTCGAGGAGAAAGGTGACGCGGGCGATGTTCTTGCCGGTGGTCAGGGTGTCGAAGCGCTGCATGCCGGTCTGGAGCTGGCCCAGGGGCGGCGTGAGCTTGATCGTCGTCTCACCGCTGCGCAGGGCGGCGTCGGCCTCGGCCAGAATGCGGTTCACCTCGACGGCCTCGGGGGTGGCGGCCGCGGCGGCCACGGCCGGCGCCAGGGTCTCGGTCGCCGGCACCACGAGGGCGCGCTCGTCGCGGAAGAGCTTGCCGGAGTTGACGTCCTCCACCTTGACGATCAGCGTGTAGTCGCCCGGCCGCAGGGGGCGCTCGAAGGCGAGGGGGAGCGTCGCGGTGGCCGCGGAGGCCGGGAGATCGAACTTGTAGCGGAAGCTGTCGAACAGGCGGCCGTCGTGCAGCACCTCGCCGATCAGCAGGAGATTGTAGGAACGGGCCTCGCCGAGAGCGGCCTGGCCGGCGGCGCTGGCCGGCACGGTGACCATCCCCTGCAACATCGTGCGTCCCTGCCAGCGGCCGGGGAAGCTCACCTCCACCTTCGCCGGCAGGGGGAGCGCGTCCGCGGGCACGTCTGTCGAGTAGGAGTTGAAGGTCGAGACCCATTCGTGGCCGGGGCCCGGTTGCCGGCCCACCAGCCGCGCCTCCAGGAGGTCCCAGTGCATCCCCTGCCCGCCCACCCAGGAGATGCCGGCCAGGATCTTGCGCGCGTGGTCGTAGTCGCCGCAGCCGCCGCTGAAGCTCATGATCTCCCCGAGGCTGTGCCCGCCGCCTCCTCCCCCATCGCTCCCATCCCCCCTGCCGGGCTCCTGCCCCTTCCGGGCCACCCCTGGGCCCAGACCGCTGCCGACCGTGGCGGCCTTCTCCAGAACGCTGAAGGCGAAAAGGACGTCCGTCCCCTCGCCGGGGTTCCAGACCCGGAACGGGCCGGCCCCCCATTTGCGGTAGAGGACGATGGCAAACGGCTCCCAGATCTTGTCGTTCGGAGGGTAGAACCAGACCTCCACGGGCCACAGGATCAGCGAGCAGTTGGACTCGATCCGCTCGTCGGGGACGCCGTTCAGGAGCATGACGCGGGACCGTCCGTCCGTGATGTCGCCGAAGAGCTCGCGCGCCTGCCTGACGTTGGCCTCCCAGCGCTCCTTGAAGCCGTTGTAGGCCGTGCGGTGGACAGGGTCGCGCACCTGCCAGAACTTCTCGATGAAGGAGTCGCGCTGATAGTCCTTCTCCAGGGCCAGGAAGGTCGTCCGCTCCTCCTCCGTGAGGAGGACGTCGACCTCCTGCAGCCAGGTCTGGTACTTCTCCGCCAGCTTGGCGACCGTCTCGCGCTCCTGCTGGGAGACCTTGCGGTCGTAGGGATGGTAGGCGGCGGCCGGGAGGGGGAGGAGGAGAAAGAGGGTGAGGATCACCCTTGCCTGGGACCGCCGGCGTCCCGCCGGCAGCTTACTCCGCTTCTTTTCTAAAACAGGAGTTAGAGGGCCGGCGGGACGCCGGCGGTCCCAGGCAAGAGGAAAATTCACGGGTAATACCCCCGGATCGTCTTGGCTTCGAGGCCGGGCTTGCCGACCTTCAGCTCGACGCTCCGGAAGTTGTTCCCGCCGCTGGTGTTCGTCGATTGATAGCCGATGAGGTACTGCGAGCGCAGCTCCTGCTCGACGCTGGCGTAGATCCCCGCCAGCTCGTCCACGTTCTTGAGGAAGAAGGCGCGCCCTCCCGTCTCCTCGGCCAGGCGCGAGAGCTTGCGCTTGTCCACGTCCTCCCCAAGACCGATGCTGTAGATGGTGACTCCGGCCCGCCGGGCGTAATCGAGGGCGTCCTCCCAGGTGAAGCGGCTCCCTTCGTCCTTGCCGTCGGAGATCAGCACCAAGGCCCGCTGCCCCTTGATGCCGGTGAAGTAGTAGAGGGTGAAGATGACGCTGTCGTAGAGGGCCGTGCCGCGCTCGGCCTTGAGGCCGGAGAGGCCCGCGGCCAGGGCGGGGACGTCGTTGGTGAACTTCACCGTCAGGTTGGGGTGGTCGTTGAAGGTGATCACCGACGCCCGGTCCTTGGGCCGGATCGTCCGCTGGAAGAACTCCAGGGCGGCCTGCCGGGCCTTGTCCAGACTCTTCTCCATGGAGGCCGAGACGTCGAGGGCCACGGCGGCGTGGATCGGCAGGTTGGTCACCCGCTCGAACCGGGAGATCTCCTGCTTGGTGCCGTCCTCCGTCACCGCGAAGTCCTTCTGCTCCAGCCCCTCCACCGGCCGCTTCTGGTGGTCGAGCACCGAGGTGTAGAGCTCGACGAAGTTGATGTTCACCTCGGCCATGTCCTCGGGCGCGTTGACGAAGACCAGGCTCTCCGTCGAGTTGCCGTCCGGCAGGTAGGCCACGGCGCGCACGTAGCCGAGGGTCTCGGCCTTGGGCAGCACGATGACCTGCTCCCAGGGCGGCTGGTAGAGGGTCGCGACGCGGGTCTCGTTGAGGAAGAACTCCACCCGCTCCACCGCCCCGCCATCCGGCGCCTGAGGCTCGGCCTTGGCCAGCAGGCTGGAGCTGTAGCGCTTGCCCCGCTTCGGCTCCACCAGCTTCACCTGGAAGCGGTTGGGGGCCGAGTTGACCACCAGCTCGTCCGAGGCCAGCTCGGCGCCGGTGGCGCTGTAGGCCTTGGCGGAGAGGGTGCGGGGGCGGGGGAGGTTCCCCAGGTCCAGCTCGACGCTGAACGGCGGTTTCCTCTTGGTGAGCAGCGCCTTGCCGTCGAGAGCGAAGGTCACCTTGTCGATGTCCTTGCCGGTGGTCAGGGTGTCGAAGCGCTGCATGCCCGCCTGCAGCTCGCCGAAGGGGCGGATCAGTTTCAGGGTCGTCTCGCCGTTGGCGATGGCGCGGTTGGCCTCCTCCAGCAGGCGGGCGCTGGCCTCGTCGGCGTCCGCCGCCAGGGGTGCGGGCGCCGCCTTGTCCGAGGACGGCACCGTGATGGTGCGCTCGTCGCGGAAGACCTTGCCCGAGTTGAGGTCCTCCAGCTTCACCACCAGCAGGTAGTCGCCCGGGCGGAGATAGCGCTGAAAGACCACGGGCAGCGAGTCCGCGGGCATGGGGGCGGTCGCGGCCGGGAAGTCGAATTTATAGCGGAAGTTCTCGAACAGCCTGCCGTTCTGCAGCACCTCGCCGTTGAGGATCATGTTGAACGTGTGAGCGCCGCCCAGCGCCGACTGCCCGGCGCCGGAGGCCGGCACCGTGATCACGCCCTCCACCGCCGTGCGTCCCTGCCAGTGACCGGGATACTCCAGCGCCAGCTTCGCCGGCAGCAGCTTGGCCCCCGGCGCCACGTCGGTGGAATAGGAGTTGAACGAGGTGACCCACTCGGCGGCGCGCTCCTCGGACTTGGCCGTCATCCGCTGCTGGAGCATGTCGTACCCCATCCCCTGGTTGAGCACCCAGCCGATGCCGCCGGCGATCTGGTCACCGTTGCGGCAACTGTTGGCGATGGTGCTCAGGGTCCGCTCTCCGGAGTCGCCCGCGCCTCCGGAGAACAGGGCTGCCAAGCCGTCGAGTCCGCTCCAGAGGCGGTACGGCCCGGCGCCCCAGCGGCGATAGAACACCACGATGATTTCCGAGCGGATCCGTTCGGCGTGTTCGTAGAACCAGACCTCCACGGGCCAGATCACGTTCGAGCAGTGGCTCTCGACGCGGCCGTTGGGTGGGCCGTTGAGCAGCAGGACGCGGGTGCGCTCGTCATCCAGGCTGCCGAACTCGGTGAGAGCCTGCTCCACCCGCGCCTCCCATTGCTCCTGGAACTGGTTGCGGGCGCTCGACTTGTAAGGATTGCGAGCCTCCCAGAAGCGCTGGATGAAGGCGTCGCGCTGGTAGTCCTTGTCGAGGGCCAGGAAGGTTCTCAGCTCGTCTTCGGAGATCAGCAGGTCCACCACCTTCAGCCACTGCCGATATTTCTCGGGCAGCTTCTGGATGGCCTCCCTCTGGGCCTTGCGGTCGGCCCGGCTCAGCTTCTCGGCCGCGCTGGACGCGGCGGGGAACAGGGCGCAGAGCGAGAGGAGAAGGAGGGGCAGGACGATCAGCGGGCGCAGTCGACGCATTCGTTCACCTTCCAAAGAAACCAGAGACGGGGAGCCCCTGGGCGAGCCGGAGGGATTCAACAATTGTGCCCGGACCGTCCCTCCAGGGCGTACACTAATTTACCTCATGCACCCGGTCTACTTCGACAACAACGCCACCACCCCCCTCCACCCCAGGGTACGCGAGGCCATGCTCCCCTGGATGGGCGAGCGGTACGGCAACCCCTCGTCGCTCCATGGTTTCGGACAGGCGGCGCGCAACGCCGTCGAGGAAGCGCGGGAGAAGGTGGCGGCGCTGCTGGGCGTGCGGCCGCCGGAGCTGGTGTTCACCGCCTCGGGCACGGAGGCCAACAACGCCGTCCTCTTTCATCGGGCGCGAGGTGGTCAGGGTCACTTGGTGATCTCGGCCTTCGAGCATCCGTCCATCCGCGAGGCCGCGGCACGGCTGGAGAGAGAGGGCGTGGAGGTGACACGGGTGTCCCCTGCCGGGGACGGCGTGGTGCCTGCCGCGGAGGTCGTCCGCGCCCTGCGGCCGGACACGCTCCTGGTCGCCCTCATGCTCGCCAACAACGAGTTGGGCACCCTCCAGCCCGTGGTCGAGGTGGCCGCCGCCTGTCGCGAGCGCGGCGTGCCCGTGCTCTGCGACGCCGTGCAGGCCGTGGGCAAGATCCCCGTCGACGCCCCCGCTCTCGGGGTCGACTACCTGGTGCTCGGCGCCCACAAGTTCTACGGCCCCCTGGGCGCGGCCGCTCTCTGGGTACACAAGGGCGTGGAGCTGACCGGCCACCTCGTGGGCGGCAGCCAGGAGCGGCGGCGCCGGGCGGGCACCGAGAACGTGCCGGCGATCGTGGGCTTGGGCGAGGCCGCGGCCGTGGCCCGGGAGGAGCTGACCGCGCGCGGCGCGCACCTCGTCGCCCTGCGCGACCGCTTCGAGGCCGAGCTCGCCCGCCGCCTGCCGGACGCGATCTTCCACTGCCAGGCCGCGCCGCGCCTGCCCAACACCTCGCACGTGGCCTTCCCCGGCGCCGAGGGGGAGTCGCTGCTCATCCGCCTCGACCTCGCCGGCTTCGCCGTCTCCACCGGCTCGGCCTGCTCCTCCGGCGCCGTCGAGCCCAGCAAGACCCTCCTCGCCATCGGCCTCTCCCCGGAAGAGGCCCTCTCCTCCCTGCGCATCAGCTTCGGCCTTTTCAATACACAAGAGGAGGTGGATGCTTTCCTGGACGCTCTGGAGCGCGAGGTGGGAGCGCTACGGCGGGTGTCGCCGGTGGCGGTGGTACAGCCCTGAGATTGTCAACCTTCAATTGGGCTGGCAGGATGCGCAGCCGGGACAACAAGGACATCAGGGACACGAAGAATATCGCCGCGACTAGAGCTTTCCTCGTCCTTGATGTCCTTGATGTCCTTGTCTTCGACTTCTGCCGCGCAGACCTCTAGTCGCGTCACATACACCTCCTCGTGAAAGCGGCCCTTTACCTCCTCGGGCGAAGCGACCTCGAAGAAAAAGGACCCTCCCAGGTATCTTACTCCTCCGTGCTACGCTGACGAAGCAGAAGAAGGTTTAGTCATGGAAATCTCCGACACGCCGAGCACCTCCCTCACCGCCGTCGCCATGAGCGGCGGCCTGGACTCCTCGGTCACCGCCTGGCTGCTGGCCAGGGAGGGACGGCCTGTGGTCGGCCTCTCCATGCTCCTTTGGGACCACTCCGGCGTGGAGGCCCATGGCCGCTGCTGCGGCGCCCTCGACCTCGGAGACGCCAGGCGCGTGGCCCAGCAGGCGGGCATCCCCCACTACACCCTGCGCCTGGACGAGGAGTTCCGGGAGAAGGTGGTGGACCCCTTCGTGGCCGACTACCTCGCCGGTCGCACCCCCAGCCCCTGCGTGCGCTGCAACACCTGGATCAAGTTCGACCTCCTGCTCGACCGCGCGCGGCGCCTCGGGGCGAGCCGAGTGGCGACCGGCCATTACGCCCGCATCCTGGAGGGTCCGGACGGCCCCGAGCTGCACACCGCGCTCGACGCCGGGAAGGACCAGAGCTACTACCTCTTCGAGCTCACCCGCGAGCAGCTCGCCGCCTCCCTCTTCCCGCTCGGCGGCATGACCAAGCCGCAGGTGCGTCAGCTCGCCCGCGAGGCCGGCCTGGTGGTGGCGGAGAAGGGGGAGAGCATGGAGGTCTGCTTCGTCGCCGGCGGCATCCGCGAGTTCGTGGAGTCCCAGGTGGCGGCGGACCCGGACCGCTTCAACGCTCCGGCCGGCGCCGAGCCGGCCATCCTGGTGGACACCCACGGCGAGGCCTTGGGCGAGGGCCAGCCCTACTACCGCTACACCGTGGGCCAGCGCCGGGGCTTGGGCCTCGCCGCGCCGAGCCCCCTCTATGTCCTCCAGATCGAGCCCGAGCAGAACCGCGTCGTGGTGGGGGGCGATCAGGATCTGATGGCCCCCGGCCTCCGCGGCGAGCGCCTGCACTGGATCGGCCCGGCCCCGGAGGGGGATGTCGAGGCCAAGGTGAAGATCCGCTCCCGCCACCCCGGCGTCGCCGCGAGAATCCGGCCGCTGGGAGAGGGCCGGGTCGAGATCGACTTCGCCGAGCCGCAGCGCGGCGTCACCCCCGGGCAGGCGGCGGTCTTCTATCAGGGGACGAGGGTGCTTGGGGGGTGCTGGATTGAGGGGCGGTTGTAGGGGGAGCTTCTTCGTCCCTGCTGTCCCTGTCGTCCTTGAAGTCCCTCCTGCCGCGCTCTCGCACCGCTTGCACCGCTTGAGCTCTAAGAGCGAACTGGCTATTCTAGCCATATGAAGAGAGCCACTCTGACCGATACCAAGAACAACCTGAGCGCACTCGTGGACCAGGTGCAGCACGGCGAAACGATCCTCATCCTCGACCGGGGGCGCCCCGTGGCTCGCCTGGAATCCGTGTTGGGGGATGGGGACGATCCCGAGGGTCGGCTTGCCCGTCTGGAGCGCCAGGGACTTCTACGCCGGGCCTCTGCTCCGCTCCCGCGGGAGATCCTGATGGCGAAACCACCGCAGCCGTCCGCAGGCGCGAGCGCTCTCGAAGCCCTCCTCGACGAGCGCGAGAACGGCCGGTGAAGTTCTGGGACAGCTCGGCCTTGATACCATTGCTGGTGGAAGAGGAGACCACGGTTCCGATCCGGGATCTCTTCCTCGGCGAGCCGGGAGTGATCGCTTGGTGGGGTACGCCCGTCGAGTGCACCTCGGCCGTTTCTCGTCTCGAACGGGAGGGTCGCCTCTCTCCTCAAGCGGCAACCGAAGCCCTCGAACGCCTGGATGCCCTCGCCCGGCACTGGCATCGGATCGAGCCGGTGGAGGCCGTTCTCGAGACCGCCCGTCGCTTCCTGCGGGTCCATCCTCTCCGCGCTGCCGACTCCCTCCAACTCGCTGCTGCCTTTCTCGCATCCGAAGGGAGGCCCTCGACGCTCGAGCTCGTCACCCTCGATGACCGGCTCGTGACTGCCGCCCAGCGTGAAGGCTTCCCGGTGCGGGATCGCTCCCGCCTATAGTTCTTACCTTGTCAGACGATTCCCGAGCTGCACACCATGACACGCATTACCACGCCGTTCGGATTCCAGTCCACCGCCGCCGAAGTGGCTGAGGGAATCGATCTTTCCGGCAAGCGGGTGATCGTCACCGGCGCGGCCTCAGGGATCGGCGTGGAGACCGCGCGCGCCTTGGCTCGGACCGGCGCCGAGGTCACGCTCGCCGTGCGGAACATCGACGCCGGAGCGCAGGTCGCCGCCGACATCACCGCCACCACCGGGAATCAGGACGTTCACGTCGCCCGGCTCGACTTGGCCGACCGAGCCTCGGTCGCCGCGTTCGTCGCCGGGTGGGACGCATCCTACGCCCATTTCTCATACTTGGGGGCTCGAATTGGACTTGCGAACAGCGAACGACGATATGCATTCTTGGGTGGTACGCACAAGCTCACATTGAGGTTCTGCGGCTGGGAGACATTGCAATAGTGGACAGAGTCGAATCTACTCGGCGCTTGCTTGACTCTCTTGAGTCAGATTGGAGTTTGGATCTCAAAGAGCGGATGCTGGCTATGTTATGGTCGTGCGAATCAATGAGCGTTGGCGCCTCGTCTTTCAGTGGCAGGGGGCGGAAGCTCACGAAGTTCGGATCGTGGATTACCATCGCGGCTAAGAGAGGCAAAAGTATGCTACCCGAGAACCGCATTCCAAGCCATCCAGGAGAGATCCTCCAAGAGCAGTTCCTTGAGCCTCTGGGACTCACCCAGGTTGCACTCTCAGAGCACCTTGGGGTCCCGGTACAGCGGATCAACGAGATCGTTCGCGGCAAGCGCGGGGTTACCCCTCAAACTGCTTGGCTTCTGGCCCAAGCTTTCGATACTACTCCGGAGTTCTGGATCAGTCTTCAGACGAACCATGATTTGGCGATGAACCGTCCCAGTAAAGCGATTCCGCCGCTGCGGAAAGCTGGCTAAGAGATGTTCGCCGCGCTCCACTGCCCACGCTGTGCGTGTCGGTGAGCTGGCCATCGCAAGAATCGCCATCCGCTTCAGGGAGTTTCGGCTTTGGCCACGACATCCACCCGCATAAGGCAGCACGTGAACGCGCCACGGTCGGACGTCTATCGTGCGCTTCTCGATCCACGCGCTGTCGCGACTTGGATGGTGCCGAGTGGCATGACAAGCCTCGTCCATGCGTTCGACGCTCGCGAAGGGGGTGCCTTCCGCATCTCTCTAACCTACGACGCACCCACGGAGACCGGCAAGACGAGTGCGAACACTGATACGTACCACGGGCGCTTCACCCAGCTCGTTCCGAATGAGCAGGTGATCGAAGTCCTGGAGTTCGAAACCGCCGATCCTGAGATGCGCGGCGAGATGACCGTCACGTATACGCTCATGGATGCGGACGGCGGCACAGACGTGCTGGCCGTACATGACAACCTGCCGCCTGGTCTTTCGCCAGTCGACAACGAAACCGGCTGGCGCATGGCACTCGGGAACCTCGCGAGGTTCGTCGAGGCGAACGCGCAACGATAACGCCTGACCCTCGGTCTATCAACGGTTGTCGGAGCTGACCCATGATCATCGCCTTGGCATCGCCTCCTCCGTTGAGGAGGGCTTGGACAAGATCAAGCAGTCCCTGTCTGAAGCCGCGGCCCGAGGCGCGGAGATCGTGTGCTTCCCGGAAGCCTACCTCCCGGGCCTGCGGGGACTGGATTTTGAAGTACCACCCTTTGATCAGACCCAGCAGGAACGGGCTCTCCGCGCTGTGGCGCAGTTGGCGCGAACGTACAAGGTGGCCACCATCCTCGGCATGGAATGGCTCGCGAACGAGGGCCGGCAGATCGCCGCCGTCGTCCTGGACGCCACGGGCGAGATTCAGGGATACCAAACCAAGAACCAACTCGACCCTACCGAAGATCCGTTGTATGTGCCCGGACACACCCGGCAGCTCTTCGAGATTAATGGCCTCAAGTTTGGAGTGGTGATTTGCCATGAGGGGTTTCGTTATCCCGAGACGGTGAGATGGGCGGCGGCGCGGGGCGCCCAAATCGTCTTTCACCCGCACTGCACGGGGAGCGATAAGGCAGGGGCCCCTCGGACGCAATGGGGAGAGGCCGCCGGGCCCTATTACGAGAAGGCGATGATGTGTCGAGGTTTGGAGAACACGATCTATTTCGCCAGTGTCAACTATGCGTTTCGCTATCAGGAATCGGCGACCTGTCTCATCGCCCCGTCCGGTGAGTGCCTGGCGTATCTACCCTATGGGCAGGAAGGCGTGCTGGTGCAGGCCATCGACAGGGAGGCCGCCACGGGTTTGCTCGCCTCGCGATACGCACCGGAGCGTTATCAAGAGCCAACCCGGAGGTGACCGAGTGAGCTTGCAAGCAATAGCGTCTCTTTCTTCCGCCTGCGGCTTGGCTCTCTACACAGGCGCGAGGCTCGGGATCTGGGGCCTCCAGAGCGCGAAAGCGCTCGCAGATGTCTTGGGTCCTGCCGGGAAGGTTGAGGCGGCTGCTCTCTGGGTGGGGGTTGTAGGCTTCCTGGCGGCTGCGATATGGTTCTTCGCTGTGAAATAGGGAACGTTACCCATGAAAATCGATTACCTGTTCTGGGATGTGGTCATTCTCCTGCTCGGCGCGGCAGCCCTCCATGCCGTGCGGTCGTCCGGCCGGCCGCGAGAGAGCGTTGTGTGGCTGTACGGAGCCACGATCGGGATCGTGGCATTCCTGCCTTCAGAGCTCAGCTTCGGCCCCGACGCTGGCATGATCGGATGGAGCGCCGCTCTCATGACCACGATGATCGCTGCTCCAATCCATCTTGTCGTCGATCTCACGTCGCCGCTGTGGGGCTATCTCGCGCACGATTTCGGTTTGCTCGGTCTCTGGCTCGTGGTGGTCGCGACAGCATGCCTCTATCACGGACTGCTCGCCCTCTGGCTCGGCCGGGTCTATCGGCGCCAGCCGGTGCGGGCTCTGGCGCTGGTTGCCGCGATCCTGGTCTTTCACCTGGGCCTTCACCTTCTCATGCAAGAGCAGGTGATAGGCCGGCGCTCTGTGACTGCCGCGAAACAGGTGGCCTCGGACTCCAGCGGCGCGCTCCCGTGAAGCCGAGGATCAGCCGGACCAGCAGGTAGGTTCCGCCGAGCGAGACGAGAGGCGCGCCCAGCGCCAGGGAGACGTGCGGCCTCCGCGAGGGCCGCGAGAGCGCTGGCGAACCCGGCTTGCAGCGCTTCTGTCACGGGCAAAGAGGCGAGCATCCACCCGCAGAGGCCGGCCAGCACGAACACGGAGGAGAGCCCGAGGAGGAATCGGCACCACGGGAAGGGCAGGGGCGGCGGGGCCGATGACGTCGATGAGGTCTCAAGGAGGGACGCCAATGATCCAGAACATGTTCATCTTCACGATACCGATCGTATCGGTAATTGCCGTATTCTCGTTCATCTCCGTGGAGCGGCGGCGCCGCGAAGGGCTGAAGCTGGCCGGCCTGATCGTCGCCGTGGTCGGCCTCGGGTTGAGCGTGATGCTGGCGCTGCTGGTGCCGCACGAGGCGGTATGGTCGGTCGGGGTGATCCCCTTGCTCATCGGGCTGGCGCTGATGTTCCACGCCTACCAGACGGCGCCCCGCACGCCGATCGTCGAGAGCGCGGACCGGGGCGGTGTTTCCTGAGGGGCGTGTCTCGAAAGGGGTTCCCCCCCACTGTAGAGACGCCCCGCGGGGTTCCCCACGGGGCGTCTCTACAGAGGGGATTGCAAGCGGAATCAGGGCCGGGGTGATGCTGGACATCCGCCGCGCGAGCCCTTACTCTCACCGCGCCCACCGCGCCTGAACTGCCCGGGCCGGGCGCCGACCGAGCGAGGGAGCCGTGGAAATCGTCAAGCACCTGATCGATCTCGTCCTCCACCTGGACAAGCACCTGGGCCCCATCATCCAGGAGTATGGAGTCTGGACGTACCTCATCCTCTTCGCCGTCATCTTCTGCGAGACGGGGCTGGTGGTGACCCCGTTCCTGCCGGGCGACTCGCTGCTGTTCCTGGCGGGGGTCTTCGCCGGCCGCGGCTCGCTCTCTCTCGTGGCGCTGCTCGGGACGCTGATGGCCGCCGCGATTCTGGGGGACACGGTCAACTACTGGGTGGGCCATTTCCTGGGGCACCGCATGCTCGCCTCCAAGCGCCGGCTCATCAAGCCCGAGCACCTGGCCTATACCCACGAGTTCTTCGAGAAGTACGGCGGCAAGACCATCATCCTCGCCCGCTTCGTCCCCATCGTCCGTACCGTGGCGCCGTTCGTCGCCGGCCTGGGGGAGATGAGCTATGGCCGGTTCATGAGCTACAACGTGGTCGGCGGCGCGGCCTGGGTGCTGCTCTGCACACTGGCGGGGTACGGCCTCTATCGCAACCAGTTCGTGCAGGACCACTTCTTCGTGGTGGAGCTGCTCATCATCTTCCTGTCGCTGCTGCCGGCGATCTGGGAGCTCTGGAAGGCGCGCTCCCGGCGCTCCCCGGCCGCGGGAATTTCCGGCGTGAAGTGAGCGTTGACCAGGATGACCATGGAGAGTCCATCCCGGCAGGCTTGGCAAATTCGTCCAGATGTGACACCCTATGGCCGCTCGCCCCGGCGAGTGCTGTTCAGTGTGTGAAGTGGCTCAACTCCTGAGCCCATGAGCGCGGGCCTCGCCGGCATAGTCCCCGTTCTTCTTTCCTTTTCTGCCGGAAATATCGAGTGGCGCGAGCGCCTGGCCCTTGGGCTGGAGGTCCGCACGCCCTCGGAAGGACTACGAAAACGCTTGAGCAACTTCTCTGATTTCGGCCTCCACCCTGATCTCCTTCGTGGCGTCGAGACTCTGGGCTTCACCCAGCCGACACCGATCCAAACGGACGCCATCCCCCCCGCCATGGCCGGCCGCGACGTGCTCGCCTGCGCCATGACCGGGAGCGGCAAGACCGCCGCCTTCATCCTGCCCATCCTCCACCGGTTGATGGACAAGCCCCGCGGCACCACCCGCGCCCTCATCCTGGCCCCCACCCGCGAGCTCGCGGCCCAGATCCTCGAGCACATGGAGGCCATGGCAAAGTTCACCAACATGCGGGGCGCGGCCGTCTTCGGCGGCGTCGCCATCGGGCCACAGGAGCGGGCGTTCCGCCAGGGCGTCGACGTACTGGTCGCCACCCCCGGCCGCCTGCTCGACCACTTCCAGTACGACTACGCGAAGCTCGCGGGCCTCGAGGTCCTGGTGCTCGACGAGGCGGACCGCATGCTCGACATGGGCTTCCTGCCCGACATCCGCCGGGTGCTGAGGCATCTGCCGAAGGCGGAGCAGACCTTATTCTTCTCGGCCACTCTGCCGCCGCCCATCGTGGCGCTCTCCCGGGAGATGCTGCACAACCCGGCGAGCCTCAACGTGGAGCGCAAGTCGGAGCCGGCCAAGGGGGTCACCCAGGCCGTCTATCCGGTGCGCGAGGAGCTGAAGCCGTTCCTGCTGGTGGAGCTGCTGCGGCGGGGGGAGATCAAGAACGTGCTCGTCTTCACCCGCACCAAGCACCGGGCGAACCGGCTGGCGGAGTTCCTGGAGCGTCACGGCGTGGCCTGCGACCGTATCCACGGCAACCGCAGCCAAGCCCAGCGCACGGACGCCCTGGCCCGCTTCAAGAATGGCACCCTGCAGGTGCTGGTGGCGACGGACATCGCGGCGCGGGGCATCGACGTCGAGGCCCTGTCGCACGTCATCAACTTCGACGTGCCCAACGTGCCGGAGGACTATATCCACCGCGTCGGCCGGACGGCCCGCGCGGAGATGGTCGGCGATGCCTTCACCTTCGTCTCGGACCAGGAGATCGGCGAGCTGCACGCCATCGAACGGGCCGTGGGACAGCGGCTGAACCGGCTGACGCTGGCCGGGTTCGACTATCAGTCGAAGCCCGCGGAGCGTTTCGAGATCCCCATCGCCGAGCGCATCGCCGCCATCCGGGCCCGCAAGGCCGAGGAGCGGGCACGGGCCAAGGCCAAGGCGGAGAAGAAGGCGCAGCGCGAGACCGAGGAGAAGGGCCGCGGTGGCTCTCAGCCGCAGCAGCCGAGGGCGGCCGCCCGGCCGGGGCATCCGGGAAATCCCGGCCAGCCGCCGCGCCAGCAGCGGCCCGGCGAGGGGGCGTCGCGGCAGCAACCGCGGGGCCATCGTCCCGGCGAGATGCCGTCGCACCAGCCGCGGCACCAGCAGAAGAAGGGGCAGGGGCGTCGCAATGAGCCGCTGCACCGTCCCGTCGAGGCCCGGCCACAGGTGGTCGACCCCACCACCAAGCCCCCCGAGGAGCGGGTGGGTCAGATCCTCTCGGCCTTCGCCCCCAGCCGCTTCAACCGGTTCCGCCGGTAATCCTTTCTAATTATAGTCTGCTGAACAGCTCCCGGCGCGCGTAAGCGCGCCGGGGGCTGACACGTCAGTTGCCGCAGCTGACGTGTCAGCGACATGTCAGACGGCGGGAAGGCAGCCCGGCAATCCCAGGGGCTGGACGTTGCGCGCCTGGTACGCCTCTTGCTATCCTCCTGCGGTCGAAGACGAAAACAACTTTGCAGGACTTCGAAAGGAGGAGGATATGGCGACTTCGAGTGCCACCATCGCCGTGAATTATGGCACCAGCATGTTTTTGAGCCTGGTCAGCGACGATCCCGCCGACACGGTGGGGGTGTCGGTGAAGGACGTCTCTCTCTTGCCGCAGACGGCCGCGGACAATCAATTCCAGCTCAGGTTTCAGCCGGGAAGCGGCGTGCGCTCCGTGAACGGGATCTCGGTCACCAGCATCTCCAGCACTGCCGTCAGCATTTCCACTCAGTCGTCGGGCGGCGTCGTGACCGCGACTTGTTCGTACAATAGTTTTCAGACACCGGCGCCGACGATCAGCTTCACGCTGTTTATACCAAGCAGACTTTCGAAGACGTCAGCGAGGATCCCACGATCGTTTACAATCCGCCCTCGGGTGTCGGGGAGGGTCTGATCGTGGACGCGCCGGTGGCGGCGGCAGAGGTCAGGGCCTGCTGAAGCGCGATCGTCCAAACCAAAGCAAGGAGATGAACATGCTCAGCGCAACCATCACCGTCAGCCTCGACGCCAGCGGGAGCTTGCAGTACCAGTCCAGTGACACCAGCATCGTTCTGGTCACCGGAAGCGGCTCCGGCACCAGGCTCCGTCTCGGGTTCACCGTCGACGAGTCGACCATCCAGCTCACGTTTACCCCGGGCGCCGGTATCGTCAGTCTGGACGGTCTCACCACCCCCTCTGCCGCGTTTGGGGGAGGCTCGATAACGTCGGTCGCCAGCGATCTCGTCCTGACCTGTACCTACTTGCCGCTGTATGAGGGTTATTCCTTCCCGACCGAGTTGCAGCTTACCCGCGTGGGTGGAACAACACCCCTGTTCCATGATCCCACGATCGTTTTCAATCCGCCCTCGACGATGACTCAGCCCGATGAGGCGCCGGTGACGGCGGAGCCGGTCATGGTCTGAAACTCCGGCCGCCGCCGCAGGGAGTCGAACCAGGGGAAGGAGAACCAGCGGGGTCCGAATCCCGACTTGACGGCTTTCTCGGCGTTCACCAGGGCCGAGTCGTCCTCGCCGAGGAGGGCGTAGACGAGCGAGGCTTCATAAGCGGTCGAGCCGTTGTCCGGAGCCAGCCGCAGGGCCTCCTGGACGGCCGCGACCGCCTGCCGGCCCTGGCCGAGGTGGGCCAGGGCCTGCGCCTTGACGGTGAGGAACTGGGGGTCGGTCCTGGAGGGGCCGGAGCTGGTGAGCTCCAGGATCCTGCGGTACTGCTCCTCCGCCTCCTGGCGGCGGCCCATCAGCAGGTAGGCGTCGCCGAGGCCCAGGACGTACAGAGGGTTGCCGGGCTCGCGGGCGAGGATGGTCCTGGCGGTGTCGGCGGCTTCCGCATAACGCTTCGCGAAGAGATACGCCACGCTGAGATTGGACAGCTCGCCGGTGCCCGGGGAGCGGCTGACGAGCTGCCGGTAGAGCTGGATCGCCCGGTTGACGTCGCCGTTCAGGAGCTCGATGGTGGCCAGCATCGACGTGCCGTCGAAGTCGCCGGGCGAGCGCTGGAGCAGCAGGTTGAGAGCGCTTTTCGCCGCCGCGACGTGGCCCAGCTTGAGCTCCAGTTGCGCGAGGTTGTGGAGCCGCTTGCTCGAAGGCTGCAGGCGGGTCGCCGTGCGGAGCTGCGCCAGGGCTTCCTGGGACTTCCCCTGGGCGTCGAGGATGCGGGAGCTGCGTTCGAGGAGGGCGACGTCGCCGGGGATCAGCGGGCGCAGCTCCGCGAGGGTCTTCTCGGCGAGACCCACGTCCTGGCCCGCGAGGGCGAGGTCGATCCGTGCGAACAGGGGCTGCGGATCGTCGGGCGCCAGATCGTGCGCCTCGGCGATCAGGCGGAATCCGCGCTGGAGGTCCTCCGGGCTGCGGGACGTCCAGAACCGGTGGCGCGCGACGTCGGCGGCGAGGAGATAGGCGTCCAGGAAGCGGGGGGAGCGGCCCCGGATGGCGGCGAGCCGCCCTTCGAGCGTGGCCAGGGAGGGCTCCTGCCGGGAGTCGAAGCGGCGACGGATCTGAAGGAATTCCCGCAGGTCCTGATCGGTGACCGCGAGGTCCTGGGCGCCCTTGCGCGCGCGGTGGTCGGCGTACCCCAGCCGGAGCTGCCGGCTGGCGGCGTTGGCGAGGACCGACAGGTTGTCCGTGGGCGCTTCGAAGGTGGAGGCCCAGAGGATGCTGCCGTCCTGACCGGACAGGCGGTTGAGGACGATCCGGCAGAGCTCGGGCCGGCACTCCAGCTTCGCGCTGACAAGCTCGTCGACTGACACCGCGCGGGCGACCGCCGTGGGCGGACCCGCCGCCTTGTCGACCTCGTCGAAGGGGCGCGGCGACAGGTCCTCCAGCGAGAGGACCCCCTGTAGCAGGGCGAGGCGCACGGCCGAGGCGAGCAGCTCGGACTCCTCGGGAGCCTGGGAGCGGGCGGCGATCGCGGGACGGAGCACCGCGACGTACAGGGGGTGCCGGGCCGGGCGCAGGGAGATCCAGGCCGCCGCCGCGGCCGCCACGAGGAGCAGCGCCACTGCGGCCCAGGTCAGGACGCCGAATCGCCGGCCCGAGGAGGTCAGCGCCGAGTCATGGGGCGCCGGCGCCGGGATGCCGGCCGCAGGGGCCGCGGGGGCCGCGGAGCCCGGCGGCGGCAGCCAGGAGACGGGCTCGATCACGGTTCGCGATCCGGTCCCTGCCTGGGAATGGAGCGTCCGCCCGGCCAGTGCCTGGGCCACCTCGCGCGCGCTGCGCGGCCGTCGCAGCGGGTCCTTCTCCAGGAGGTGGTCGACCAGGATGGACAGCTCCTCGGGAACCTCGGGCCTCACCTGCCGCAGGGGGGCCTGCCGGTCGCGGACGATGCGGCTGAGCACCGCCAGCTCGTTCTCCGCCGCGAAGGGAGATTGGCCGGCCAGGGCTTCGTAGAGGAGGACGCCGAGCGAGAACAGGTCGGAGCGGAAATCCACCGCCTCCCCCCGCGCCTGCTCGGGCGACATGGTGCGGAAGGTGCCGAGCACGCGGCCGTCCGCGGTGAGGGAGTCTTCGGTCCCGGCCAGGACCCGCTTGGCGATGCCGAAGTCGGCGATCTTGGCCCGCCCTTCCGGAGTGACGAGGACGTTCTCGCTCTTGAGGTCGCGGTGGACGATCCCCTGGCGGTGGGCTTCGGCGAGCCCTTCGGCGACGTCGCGGGCGAGGGCGACGACCTCCTCGACCGGCAGCGGGCCGTCGTCGGAGAGCCGCCGCAGGTTCGTCCCCTCCACGAGCTCCATGACGATGTAGCTCTCGTCTCCCTCGGTGAGGACGTCATAGATCTGGACGATGGCCGGGTGGTTGAGCTTCGCCGCCAGCCGCGCCTCGCGGCGGAAGCGCTCGCGGCGCTCGGGGGTCGAGCCCGCGCCGGAGCGGACCCGCTTGATGGCCACCCTGCGGTCCAGGCGCTCGTCGTAGGCGAGGAACACCTCGCCCATGCCGCCGGCGCCGAGCGGCTTCAGCACCTGGTAGGGACCGATCATCGCGGGGAGGTCGGACACGCGTCCTCCGAGCTTAAGCGAGCTTCATCTCCCGGAGCCTGCGGGCCAGGGCCTTGCGCGACACCTCCAGGCGGTCGACCATGGCGTCCAGATCGCCGCCGCACTCCTCCCAGCAGCGAGCAATCTCCTCGGCGCCGAGGTCCCCTGCCTTGCGGACTCCGGGTGAGCTTTCAATGAGAGCGTAAAGCGAGGGACGAGAGATGTGAAGGCCGGCGGCCGTGGCCTGGAGGTCCCAGCGGTGGGCCCGCAGGGCGGCGATCAGCTCCGCTTCGGAGATGTCGGCCGGCTTGCGCCGGTCCGGCTGCAGGGGCTCGGCCGGCGTGGGAGTAGGCATGGGCATGGAGAGGGAGCCGCGGGGATCCTCGCCGCCGCCGTCGGTCTGGAGCAGCCGCTCGACGACCGGACCGGCCTCCAGGCGCGCCAGGCCGCGGCTGCCGATGACGATCTGCCGCACCAGGTTGCGAAGCTGCCGCACGTTGCCCGGCCAGGGGTAGCCGGCGAGGCGGGAGACGAGGTGGGCGGGGAGCCAGGTCTCGGCGTCGAGGCGCTGGGCCTCGCCGGTGGCCGCCAGCTCCTGGCGCAGGAAGTGGACGAGGAGGCGGCCGAGGTCCTCTCGGCGCTCGCGCAGAGGGGGCAGCCAGATCTCGTAGCCGGAAAGGCGATGAAGGAGAGGAGCCCGGAAGTCGCCGGCCTCGACGCTCGCCTCCAGGTCGGTGTCGGTGGCGGCCAGGACGCGCACGTCGACGCGCTGCGGCGCCTGGCTGCCCACCGGATGGATCTCCCGCGTCTCCAGAGCCCGGAGCAGCATCACCTGGACCTCAGGCGGGGCCTCCCCCACCTCGTCCAGGAACAGGGTGCCGCCGTGGGCGCGGCGGAAGTAGCCCTCCTGGTTCTGGACGGAGCCGGTGAAGGCGCCCTTGACCGCGCCGAACAGCTCCGAGGCCACCAGCGAGGTCTGGATCGCGCCCAGGTTGATGGCGATGAAGGGGCCGGAGCGGCGAGGGCTGGCGTCGTGGATCGCCCGGGCCACCAGCTCCTTGCCCGTCCCGGTCTCGCCGCGCAGCATCACCGGCACGTCCAGGTCGGCGACGCGGCGGACGTCGCCGCGCACCCGGGCGATCCGGTCGCTCTCGCCCACCAGGCCCAGGCGGCCGGCGGGCTCGGTGAGCGGGCTCTGGGACAGCCAGTGGAGCAGCATCACGACCCGGCCGGCCAGCTCGATGACCACGCCCCGCTCCAACTCGGCCGCCGCGAGCTCGCGGGAGGCGAGGACGGGGGTGCCGTCGGCGTCAACCCGCGTCCGGCTCTCGCCCAGGGAGAGCACGACGCTCTGCTCGGGACCCGGCTGGAGCTGGATCGGCCGGCGGCTGATGTAGCGGTCGGCGAGCGGCCCCCCCGGCAGCCCGTCGGGGGAGATGAGCTCGGGATAGTTGCGGGAGACGAGGGCCTCCCGGCCCAGGAGGATCTCGCTCAGGGCGGTCCACTCGCCGACGCGCCGGGAGTCGGGATGAAACAGGAGGGTCAGAGCGAGGACCTTCCCGGGGGACCGGGCATCCTTCAGCCAGCTTCGCGAGTCGAAAGTTCCCGACAGCCCAGCCGTCGAGGCGTCGGTGCGTGTCTGCGTCATCTGCGCCGATTGTAACCGCGGAACCCTGGAATCTCAGCATCCGTGGTGCTCAGTGTCTTCGGGGGTGTGCGCTAGACTGCTTCGGGACTGGATCCGGAGTGCTCCGGACCGATCCGCATGGGCGCGTGGGCCATGAGCCGCGATTCCGAAGACACCACCCGTACCGACCGCGCCGGCGATCGATCCGGAGTTGCAGCCCCGCGGCGGCTCGGCCGCTTCGAGACCGTCCGTCTCCTCGGCCGCGGCGGCATGGGATCGGTCTACCTGGCCGAGGACCGGGTCATCGGCCGGCAGGTGGCGATCAAGGAGATTCGCATCGAGCCCGGGGTGAGCGAGGCGGCACGGGCGGAGACCCGGTTGCGCTTCGAGGTGGAGCTGCGGGCTGCAGGCCGGCTCTCCCACCCCAACATCGCCACCGTCTACGACGCCTTCGAGACCGGCGACTCCTACTGCATCGCCCTGGAGTACGTGCCGGGCATCAGCCTGGACGAGCGGCTGAAGACCGGGCCGCCGCTCGCTCCCGCCGAGGTCGCCGAGCTCGGGCGCCAGATCGCCGCGGGCCTCGACTACGCCCACCGGCGCGGCATCGTGCACCGCGACGTCAAGCCGGGCAACGTCCTCCTCGCCGAAGAGGGGCGCGAGACGATCGTGAAGATCACCGACTTCGGCATCGCCAAGCTCGTCTCTCTCGACGTGACGCAGACCGGGATCGCCCTCGGTACGCCGGCCTACATGTCGCCGGAGCAGATCCAGGGCAAGACGCTCGACGGCCGCTCGGACCAGTTCTCGCTCGGCGTCCTGCTCTACCAGATGCTCACCGGCCGGCTCCCCTTCGATGGCGCCAACGCCCACTCGATGCTCTACAAGGTCCTCCAGGCCGAGCCCGAACGGCCGGGGGCGATCAATGCCGCGCTCTCGCCGGCCGTGGACCGGGTGCTGGCCCAGGCGCTGGCCAAGGAGCCCGCGGACCGCTATGCGACCTGCGGCGAGCTGGCCCGGGAGCTGGCGGTGGCGGTGGGCGAAGGGACGGCAGGGACAGCAGGGACGGCAGGGCCTGTAAAGGACTCTCTGCCACCTCAGGCCATGCCGCAGGTGGCGACGCGGCGCCGGGCTCTGCCCTGGGTACTGGGGTGGGCCGGTCTGGCAGGGCTCCTGGTGGTGGGCGCCCTTCTTCTCTTTGGCGGGCGGGGAGCGCAGAGAGTCTCCCCCACTCCCCAGGTCTCGGCCACGCCGGCGCCTTCGCCTGTGGCGCCTGCGGGAACGCCGCAGGATGCTCTCCCAGCTCCCACGCCCGCGCCGCAGCCGGCGGACAGGAGCACCGGAGCCAAGCCCGTCGAGGTGGAGATCACCAGCGAGCCGGGGAGCTGTCACGTCACCATCGACGGCCGTCACGCCGGCTTCACGCCGCTGACCCAGAGCCTCGACCCGGGAAAGCACCAGTTCACCTGCGAGTGGCCGGGCCAGGTCAGGCGGAGCTTCGAGGAGACGATCTCGCCGGAGCGCCGGCGGCTGCGTTTCCGGCTGTGAGCCTCCCGGAGATCCCGCTGCTCTATCGGGACGACCTGCTGGTGGTCGCCGGCAAGCCCTCCGGCCTCGCCGTGCACCGGGGGATGTCGCGGGAGAAGGTCGTCGTCCTTCAGCTTGTCCGCACTCTCCTGGGACGGCACGTCTACCCGGTCCACCGGCTGGATCGCGCCACGAGCGGCGCGCTGCTGCTGGCTCTGGACTCCGGCACGGCGCGGCGGCTGCAGGAACAGTGGGAGTCCGGCGGGGTGGAGAAGCGCTATCTGGCCTTGGTGCGGGGCATTCCGCCGGAGGCGGGGGTGATCGACTCACCCGTCCCGCGCTCGCCGGGCGGGCCGCGGGTGCCGGCGATCACCGAATACCGCCGCCTCGCCGTCTTCGAGCGCTACGCCCTGATGGAGGCGCGGCCGCTGACGGGGAGGCTCCACCAGATCCGCCGCCACTTCAAACACATCAGCCACCCCCTGATCGGCGACGTCCGCTACGGCAAGGGAGAGCACAACCGCCTCTTCCGCGAGCGCTTTGGCCTCCACCGCCTGGCCCTCCACGCCCTGTCGCTGGAATTCGATCACCCCGCGACGGGCGAGCGGCTGCGGATCGTGGCGCCGGCGCCGGAGGATCTGGCGGGGGCGTTGCGGGAGATGGGGATGGGGTGCTATCCCTGATCCGGGTTCTCGTTCGCGAGAAGCAAACGCATCGCAGACTCCAGCACGGGAGCCTCGTCGAGAGCCGTCTCCCAGACCACTTGGAGATTCACGCCGAAATAATCATGGATCAGCTTGTCTCGCATACCGGCCATCTCACGCCAGGGTAGAGCTGGGTATTGGTTCTTCAAGCCCGGTGGAAGCCGCTTGACAGCTTCTCCAACAATTTCGAAAGCTCGGACGACAGCAAAGTGAGTTTTCTCGTCTGTCGAGAACTCCTCAAAAGTCATTCCTGCAATGAAACTCTGCGCCTTCTGGAGACAGTACAGGATGTCCTGAAGGAAATCGAGATAGGTGCGATCACTCATACAGGAACGGCCTCGCTCAGAATTCTCTGACCGATGTGAGGCCTCAACGCGGTCTTCATCACCAAGTCCACTTTGACGCCCAGCAGGTCGCCGAGAAAGTTTTCGAGGCTGATGAACCGCAACAAGCCGGGTGTCTTCGAGAACGTCACCAGCACGTCGAGGTCGCTCTCCGAGGTTTGCTCGTCTCGCACGAACGAGCCGAAAACCTCCAGGGAGCTGACGTGATACTTCTGGGCGAGCTCCGGAAGGAGCTGGCGTAGCGTATGGATGTAACGGTCGACCGGCCTTTCTTTCATGGCTCGATTATAGAGCCCCTCGGGGGAGCTTGTCTGCGGCCCTCCATGCTACCCTTCCGCCCCCATGACCACGCCCAGCTCCCCCTCCACCCCCTCGACCCTCCAGGCTTTCCGGTCCGTCCCCCGGACGGGCGTGGTCTACGTCACGCAGGAGGCCACAGCCCGCGGCTACAGGACGGGGGACCCGGAGTGGTCGAACCTCGGCCAGGGTCAGCCGGAGACGGGACCGCTGCCCGGGGCGCCGCCGCGGGTGACGGCCATCGACATCGATCCCGCGGACCACTACTACGCGCCCGTGGCCGGTGTCTGGGAGCTGAGGGAGGCCGTGGCGTCGCTTTACAACCGGCTCTATCGCAAGGGGATGCCCTCCCAGTACACGGCGGAGAACGTGGCGATCTCCGGCGGCGGCCGGGCGGCCCTCACCCGCGCCGTGGCCACTCTAGACCGGGTGAACCTTGGTCACTTCCTGCCGGACTACACGGCCTACGAAGAGCTGCTGGACATCTTCCGGCTGGTCTCGCCCACCCCCATCCTGCTGCGCCGCGAGCAGGGGTACAGCTTCGGCGTCGAGGACCTCCGCCGCGAGGTGCTGGGCCGCGGGCTCGCGGTGATCCTCTTCTCGAACCCGTGCAACCCCATGGGCAAGGTCGTCTCGGGCGGCGAGCTGGCGGGCTGGGTGGCCGTGGGGCGCGACCTCGACTGCACGCTGCTGATCGACGAGTTCTACTCCCACTACGTCTGGAGCTTCGGCGACGGCGAGCCCGGCCCCATGGTGAGCGCCGCGCGCTATGTCGAGGACGTGGACCGCGATCCGGTGGTGATCGTCGACGGCCTCACCAAGAACTGGCGCTATCCCGGCTGGCGGGTGACCTGGACGCTCGGGCCGCGTTCGGTCATCGAGACCATCGAAAGCGCCGGCTCGTTTCTCGACGGCGGCGGCTCGCGGCCGCAGCAGCGGGCGGCGGTCGCGCTGATGGAACCGGAGAAGGTGTTGGCCGAGGCGCGGGCGATCCGCGAGACCTTCCTGCCCAAGCGTGAGCTGCTGCTGCGCCGGGCGCACGAGATGGGGATGCGGATCTACCCCGAGCCCGCCGGCACCTTCTACGCCTTCGTCTCGGTGCGCGACCTGCCCGAGCCGCTCTCGGACGGCATGGCCTTCTTCCGCGCCGCGCTGGATCACAAGGTGATCTGCGTCCCCGGCCTCTTCTTCGACGTCAACCCCGGCCACCGCCGCTCCCAGCGCCTCTCGCGCTTCCACCAGCACGTCCGCCTGTCGTTCGGACCCTCGATGGAGGAGGTGCGACGGGGATTGGACAATCTGGAGGCGATGATTCGGGGGGCGCGGGGGTAACGAGCACCCCGTCCTCTCCTCAGGACGGAAAGTATTCTTTTCTGGATTCCTCCGCACTCCGCGGCATAAAATTGAATTTCCGCGATTCACCTGTTTGAATCCGTCGCTGCGGCGATCTCTCCTCGGTTCTCTCAACCCCCTATTTGTAAAGGATTTGTCAAATCCCAGCCGGCCTGGCATCCGCCTTGCGTTTTAGGGACGCAACGCTTTACGGGTCCGTCGCCGCTTGAGGACGGCCCCAATTTTTGGGAGGTTTGCAATGCGATCGATTTTCGTTCGAAAGGCAACGCTTTGTTTGTTCTTCGCCGGCATCGGCAGTGGCCTCGCGTGGGGAGCGGACAGCCGGCAGGGATTGTTCCTCAACGGCAAGGACGGCGCGGTGCCCGCGCCCGTTCTCGGCGCCACCGTCGAGCTGAAGGTGACGGGCATCATCGCCCGCACTAAGATCACCCAGATCTTCAAAAACGTTTCCAGAGAATGGGTGGAGGGAATCTATATCTTTCCCCTGCCGGCGGACGCGGCGGTCGACACCCTGCGCATGAAGGTGGGGAACCGCACGATCCTGGGCTCCATCCTGGAGAAGGAGGAGGCGCGGCAGACCTATGAAGCCGCGAAGCAGCAGGGGGTGAAGGCGAGTCTCGTCGAGCAGCAGCGGCCGGACGTCTTCACCACCGCCGTGGCCCACATCGGCCCGGGGGAGACGGTGGAGGTCGCCGTCGAGCTCCAGCAGGTGGTGCGCTGGGAGCACGGCCGTTTCGGCCTGCGGTTGCCCATGGTCGTGGCCCCGCATCCGGAGGCGGGGACGGTGCCCGGAGGCCGGCGCCTCCGGCTGCCGCCCGTTCTGCGGCGGGGCTCCGCGCCCATCAACCCTTTCGCCTTCCACGCCGACCTCAACCCCGGCTTTCCGCTGGCGGCGGTGGAGAGCCCGAGTCACGCGATCACGGTGGCAAAGGGAAAGCAATTCCGCTACGCCGTCGATCTGGAGAAGGGCGTCGCGCCGGCCGACGCGGACCTCGTCCTGGAGTGGACGCCGGCCGTGGGGCGCGAGCCGCGGGCCGTCTACTACTCCGAAGAGGTGGATGGCGAGCGCTACTCGCTGCTCATGGTGATGCCGCCCGGCGGCAACGCCTGGACGGACTCGTTCGCCGCGGCCGCCGACGTCAAGGGCGCGGGGATCGACAAGCTCTGGGCGCGCAAGAAGATCGAAGCGCTGACGGCCAGCCTGACGGAGGGAGGCAGCCCGAGCGAGGTCCGGCGGGGAATCACCGAGCTCGGCCTGCGGCATCACCTGGTGACGGTCTATACGAGCCTGGTGGCGGTCGACGATCAGGCCACGGCGCCCGCGGGTCTCCAGCCGATCACCCGGGTGGTGCCGGTCAACCCGCCGCGGGATACGGCCGCAGTGCAGCCCGAGGCGGTCGAGGACGTCATCACGGTTTCGGCCGAGCCGCCCCTCCACTACGAGCGGCGGATCAGCACGGGCGCCACGGTCACCCAGGCCGAGTTGGCGAAGATCCCCACGGACCGCGATCCCCAGGGGGTCGTCGGCGGTGTGCCCGGACCCGCGGCCCCGGAAGAGGCGTCCGCTTATTACAGCTACGACGTCTTCGAGGAGATGCCGCCCAAACTCTCCGACGCGGAGGTGAAGGCTCTCTGCGAAGAGATCGGGCGGACCGGCTGGGAACGCCTCACGCTGGAGCGCGCCCTCCTCGCCGCGCCGTCCCAGGCGGACGCCCTCCGCAAGGCGCACGCGGCCGGCCTGCTGCGAGGCTTCGTCGCCGTGATGCTCCATGGCAAGGGCTGCACCGAGCCGCCGCAGGACGTGCAAGCCGAGGCGAAGGAGTATGAGCGCCGCTTCGGTGCTGCCGATCCGTAGTGAACCGGCTTTGCGGCTCGGATAGACTTCCCGGGCCATGGACAACGGTCTTCGTATCCCCGACAGCGAGCGCTACCTCGTGGCAGCGCTCGCTGCCTGCCGCGGTGCGGGCGAGATTCACCGCGCGCACTTCCGCTCCGTCCACCTCCAGGTCGAGCTGAAGCAGGACGCCTCGCCCGTTACGGTGGCGGACCGGGCCTCCGAGGAGGCGATCCGGGAGACGCTCCACCGGGCCACACCGGAGCTGGGATTGCTGGGCGAAGAATTCGGGCAGGAGGGGAGCGAGACCGATCGCTGGATCATCGACCCCATCGACGCCACCAAGAACTTCGTGGCCGGGCTCCCCTTCTTCGCCACCCTGATCGGCCTGGAGCTGGGCGGCGAGTTGGTGATGGGCGTCGTCCACGCGCCGGTGCTCGGCCCGGGCTCGGGCTTCTTCGCCGCGCAGGAGGATGGCGATCCAGCCGCCCTCGGCGAGACCTGGTGGGCGGCGCGGGGACAGGGCGCGTGGGGTGGGACAGGGACCACCCTCGCCACCATCCGCCAGCGGCGGCTGCGGGTGAGCGACGTCTCCGAAGTGGAGCGCGCCTTCGTGGGCCACGGCGGCCTGAAGATCTTTCAGCGCCGCGGCCTCTGGCCCGCCTTCTCCGACTTGGTCGCCCGCACCGCCCGCACCCGCGGCTTCGGCGACTGGTGGGGCCACATCCTGGTCGCCGAAGGTCGCTGCGACGCCATGGTGGAGGGCGAGGTCGCCCTGCACGACGTGGCCGCCCTCAAGCCGATCCTCGAAGAAGCGGGAGGCGTCTTCCTGACCCGCCACGACGCGCCGCTGGTCTCGGATTTCCGGGAGGCGACGCTTTCCGCGAATGCGAACGTGGCGGAGGGATTGCGGGAGCTGTTGGGGTTCTGAACGCGCTCCCATGTCGGAAGCCGAGGCTCGTCGACACGGCGGCTGAAGTCTTCTGGGCTTATCCGCGCCGGTCCGCCTCCCGGATCGCCTCCGCGAGGAAACGCAGGCGGGCGCGCTGGTCTTCGCAGTCCTCGCCGCCGACCTCGACGACGGCGATCTCCGGTGCGGACGGCCAGTCGGCGTCGGCCCAGGGGAAGACCACGGAGGCGCCCTTGCGGATCCAAGCCTCCTTCACCCGGGGGAGGGCGCGGTGATCGCCGGGCGGACAGGCGCAGCTTCGGCCCAGGAGGGAGACGCCGGTCCCGGACCGCACGGCGGACGCCTTGATCGTCCGGCGGGCCAGGTTGGCGACCAGCGTGCGCAGGAAATCGTCGCCGATCTCCTCCGTGGCCACGACCATCGATTCGTCGGCCTTGGCCACCCCCTCCAGGAGCGGCAGCCACTTCCAGAACGGCGAAGCGAGCCTCTCGACCGCCAGCACCCGCGGCTGGAGGAGCGTCATGGTCCAGGGGACCGGCCACAGATCCTCCGTCTCACCCAGCAGTTGCGGCGCCCAGGCGCCGCCCAGCAGCACGCCCCGGCGCCGGGCGACCGTCGTCTCGAAATGGATCGACGCCGTGCACCACACGGAGCGCGAATCCGGCACCGTCTCCAGAATCTCGTCCAGCAGCTCCCGCAGATCGCTGTACTCCGTCGGCATCCCTTCTCCCAGCGGGCGACACGAGCCCCTTCTCGAAGAGTAGACACGGCGGGAGGGGGGAACGGGTTAGGAGAATGCCGATCTATACTCGCCCCAGGCCCCGCTCTCCGGGGAAGGAGGATTTCATGGATCGATTCTCGTGGCTCTTCCGTCTCGCGCTCGGCGCCGCTCTCCTCGTCTCGCCGGCCCTGGCCCAGACATCCCAGACATCCCAGACATCCCAGACCGCCCAGCAGGCCACTCCGGCCCAATCGAAGACGATGATGACCGGTGAGACGCTCACGGTCCAGCTCTTCAACGTCACCCCCACGACGGCGGTGACCCTCGCGTTTCAGGGGCTCCGCTTCACCGGCCCCGTGCGTCCGAAACCCGGTTCCGAAGCCGCCGTCGCGGGCGTTACCTTCCAGGGCAGCACCCTCGTCTTCAGCCCGCCCCAGCGCTCCGTGCCTGTGGGACAGTTCTCCACCGTCGCCTTCTCCGTCCCGATCCAGGTCGTCGGCCAGATCAGCGGCACCGCCACCGTCCACAAGCCGGTCGTCGTCACCCTGGCGACGCCCCTCGGCTTCGTCTCCACACAGGACGGCCCCTTCACCATTCCGGCAGGTCCGAGCGTGGTGCCGGCGGCGACGCCTGGCAACCCGTGAAACCGCGGTAAGATCCTCCCGGTCTCCCAGGGAGGATCAGCGATGGCGAACGGGCCGTTTCAGGACTCGGTGGCCGTGGTGACGGGCGGGGCCTCCGGCATCGGCAAGGCGCTGTGCGACCGCCATCTTCGACAACGGCACCTACGTCGACGCCACGCGGGAGGGCATGCTCGCCCTCATCCCCTTCAAATTCCTGGACGTCGACGTCGCGGTCCGGAAGCTTCTGCGCGGCGTGGAGCGCAACCAGCCGGTCATCGTCTTCCCCTTCTACGCCCGTCTCCTCTGGTGGCTCTCCCGCCTCCGCCCGCAGATCGCCGTGAACGTCAACCGCAAGACCGCGCGGGCGTTCCGGCGGCGACGGTCGCCCGGAACCGGGAAGACATGACGATCCTGCGGTTGCGTGGCACGGCCGCCGGACGGAGCGCCGCCGTCGGCTTCGACCGGCTCCTGGGTGGGGTCGCCAACGCGACGGATTCGAGCCGCGGTTTTGGCGAGCAGGTCGTCCAGCTTAGCCATCCCCACGACCTTGCCGCGTCTGGCGCTTCTTCAGCGGTGCGCCAGGACCGTCGTGCTCCACTCCAAGAACGGCCAGTGGGAGGTCTTCGGCGCGGGCTCGTTCGACCGCCTTGACCGCGTCTGAAAAACGTGCCACCCGATCGGTAAGAAAGAATGCAAAACGGTCGGAAGGGACGACGATCACACCCACATCGATACTACCGGCAATCAGATCATCGCGGAGGTGAACGACGTCGACGATCAACAAGTCACTGCGACCTGAGATCTGAACCTCGACACCGAGACACACGTTGGCCCCATTGATCGCTTCGCATTTGGTCCAGTCCACTCCACCGGAGCTCTTCATAGTCCAGCCTTGGGCGCTTCGAAAGCGCTCGTCAAGGATGGACCGGACCTCGGCAGCGCCATTCGCGTCGCGTTTTTCTTCGATGAGCAGCTCAAAGCCTGTAAGGATATCTTCAAGCTCTGCCCACAAGGAGCTCAGGCCCAGCCTCGCAACTCGCGGGTCGGCTCCATCGAAGGAGAAGCGCTCGGTGATCTTGGGCATCTATGACTGAGTCGAGAACACGGAGAGGACCTTGCGGGGCGGCTTCCGTCCCATCGTCGTGGGAGAGAACGTGCGAAACCGTTGCTCGATGGCATCGCAATGGCCGATTTCACTGCCGATCCAATAGCGGCCGAGGCGCTGGGCCTCCTGGAAGGTGCTCCCGCCGCCGCCGAAGGGATCCAGGATGACGTCCTCAGGCCCGGAGGAGATCTCGATCGCCCGGGACGGGATCATCGGTTTCAACTCGTTCACACCCGGGCGGGCTTTCGAGTTGCGGTGCCGATTGGGCGAGGTGTCCTCCCAGAAATCTGTCAGGTTGAGGCCTTCTGGATTGAGATATTTCCGGTGGCCGCCATAATCCTTGAGATCACCACCACAGTGCCGGCAGGCGGGAACCGGAACCCGGACCCGGTTGAAGACCCGCGGCTTGCCTTTCGTGAAATAGAGCAGTGCATAGTGCGCAGGATAGAGCTTCTGGCCACGAGGAAACGTTCCCTTCATCGACAGCGCGATCCAGTGCCGAAACTCCATCGGTCCATCCAGGTGAGCCGCAAAATGGTAGGCCCAGCGAGGGAGGACGTAGATGAAGAGCGCTCCTCCCGGCACGAGAACGCGGCAGCAGTCGTCGATCCAGCGGAAAGACCACTCCAGGTAATCCACGTTCTGCCACTGGTCTTGAAAACCGTTTTTGTATTCCTTCTGTAGATTGAAGGGGGGATCCGCAAAGACCGTGTCGATCGATTCAGAGCGAATTGCCGCGAGGAGATCGAGACAATCCGCTTGATAGAGGATGCCGTGAGTCGTGGTCAGGCAGGGCTCGGAGAGACCGCTCGACGGTGTATCTTCCTGGATGGTTTTTTCGCGATGCGTCTTCATCGGCTCCTCTCCCACTCTCAGCAAAAACTCACCCGAAACCGCCCGAGATGGTACCACGCGACTCGGAGGCTCGCCGGTGAAGAGGTTTAGCTGAGATCTCATGGTGTTACGCTCTTTTTACGCCTGAGTGTAACGCCGGCATGGCCAGGAGTCAAGCCGCTCTCAGCCCAGAGGCCGCATCAGAACGCCTGGGTGTCCGCCCGGCTGGCCAGGGTCCCCCGCGGATTGTGGTACGTCTTGACTGCTCCCGTTTCGACGTTGATGACGGTAATCGTGTAGTCGACGTCGGAGAGGGCCCCGAAGAAGACCCAGAACCTGCCGTTAACCGGCCGGCCGTCCAGCACCTTGACCATCAGCTCCAGGTTGGCGGCGTCGAAGAACCAGAAGGCGCCGGTGTCCGTGGTGAGGGGCACGGCCGTGGCGTGCCCGGTAGCGCCGGTGCGCGGGTCGACGAAATCCACGCCGACCGTGAAGTGGCCGGCGAGGGAGAGGGTCGTGGCGGACCCGGCGGCGAGGGGGAGGGGATCGACGGCCGCGGTATCGGCGCCGGCGCCGGGCGTGGCGGCGGGGAAGGCGTCCACGTCCGCCAGGCTGGCGAACTGGAACGGCGGATTGTGATAGCTGCGCTCGGCGCCGGTGACAGTGTCGGTCACCGTCAGGGTGTACTCGACGTTGGAGAGGGAGCCGGCGTAGACCCAGAAGTGGCCGTTGACGGCCGTGCCGTCGAGCACCTTGACCATCAGCTCAAGGTTCTGATCGCCGAAGAACCAGAAGGTGCCGGTGTCGGCGGTCAGGGGCAGGGCGTGGCCGGTGCCGGTCTGGCCGTTGAACGGGTTGGTCCAGGCGACGCGGGCCTGGAACCGGCTGCCGGGGCCGAGGCAGAGGACGTCGGAGCTTGTAATACAGGGAATGGCGCCGAGCGGCCGGCCGAGGACGGTGGTGGAGCTGCCGTCACCATAGAAACGGATGACCTCGGGACCGAGCGTCCAGAGGGCGAGGAAGTCGCCCGCCGCATCCACCGCCACCGCGGGCTCGGACTGGGGCACCGGCAGCGGCGGCTTGAAGACGAGGTCCCCCGTCAGGGCGTGCCAGGCGGGGTCGAACAGGCGGCCGTGAACCCCGGAGTTGTTCTCCGCGGTCAGCACCAGGGTGTCACCGCCGGGAGCGCGCACGGCATCGAAGGGGGCGGCGACGTTGAAGTCGAGCGTGATCTCGTCCGTGAGCGGGTTGCCGGCCGCCCCCCAGCTCCGGGCCTTGACGACGGTGAAGATGAAGCTGGGGGGCACCGCGACGCCGCCGTTTCGCCAGAGGATGGAGAACGAGCTGTCGGGCCGGAAGAGCGGGCGCGCGTCGGCCGCCAGCACGGTGTCGGCGCTCTCGTTCACCTGGAAGGGATCTCCCCAGGTCCCCCCGGCGTCGAGGCGCCGGGCCCGGATCGCGCCGGGAAAGAAGCCGGCGATGTCCTTCCATACGATCAGGAAACCGCCGTCCGGGGCCGCGGCCACCCGCGGGGTGGCCTGGAAGAGCTGACTGCTCCGGGCCACTTCCAGCACGTCTCCGGCCACGCCCGCCGGGCTCACCCGCCGGGCCAGCACGCGCCCGCCGAACCCCGCCGTGGACCAGACCACGAGGACGTCGCCGGCGCCATTGACGGCGACGTCGCAGCTCTCGACCTCGAAGCCGGAGGTATCCAGGCGGAGGGTATCTCCCCGCGGCCGGCCCGCATTGTCGAGGAGACGGAACTGGACCCCTTGAGAGAGCCAGGCCACCGCGAAGCCGTCGCCGCCGGTCGCCACCCGCGGCTGGTCCGCGCGAGCGACGCCGGAGCTGATGAAGAATTCGCTGTCCAGGACCGTCCCCGGAGGGTTCAGGAGCCGGCCGATCACCTGGACGTGCTGATCGTGGTCCGGACCCGTCCAGACGGCCAGGTAGTGACCTCCCGAAAAGGCCGCGGCCGGCGAGCTCTGTGTTCCCGGCGTCGTCTGGTTGACCCTGATCTGGGGCGCCAGCGGCGGCACTGCCTGACTCCGCAAAGGAGCGGTACCGAGAAGCCCGGCCAGAAGCAGGACGACGGCGAAGTGTCTGCGGTGCATGGAGCCTCCTCCCCTCAGGGTCTGGTTCAGAACGTCCGGGGGTCCGCCCGGCTGGCGGCAGTCCCGCGGGGATGCATCGGATTCCTTCCTCCATGCATACGTTTCAGAACGCCTGGGTGTCGGCCCGGCTGGCGAGGGTCCCCTTGGGATTGTGGTACGTCTTGACCTCGCCCGTCTCCGGGCGGGTGACGGTGATCGTGTAGTCGACGTCGGAGAGGGCGCCGAAGAAGACCCAGAACCTGCCGTTGACCGCGCGGCCGTCCAGCACCTTGACCATCAGCTCCAGGTTGGAGTCATTGAAGAACCAGAAGGCGCCGGTGTCCGAGGTGAGGGGCACGGCCGTGGCCTGCCCGGCGAGACCCGAGCGGGGGTCGGTGAAATCGACGCTGACCGTGAAGTGACCGGAGGCGAGGCAGAGGGTGGTCGGCGGCCCGGCGGCGACGGGCAGGCAGCCGACGAGGGGTGCCGTGGCCGCGAGGGACGCCGCCGACGTCGCCGTGTCCGCCGTGTCCGCGGGGGGCGCCGCGGGGAAGGCGTCCACGTCGGCCCGGCTGGCGAACTGGAACGGCGGATTGTGATAGCTGCGCTCGGCGCCGGTGAGGGTATCGGTCACCGTCAGGGTGTACTCGACGTTGGAGAGGGAGCCGGCGTAGACCCAGAAGTGGCCGTTGACGGCGGTGCCGTCGAGCACCTTGACCATCAGCTCCAGGTTCTGGTCGCCGAAGAACCAGAAGGCGCCGGTATCCGCGGTCAGCGGCCGGGGGTGACCGGTGCCGGCGTCGCCGTTGAAGGGGTTCTTCCAGTCGACCCGGGCCTGGAACCGGCCGCCGGGGCCGAGGCAGAGGACGTCGGAGCCGGCGGCGCAGCGGGCGGGGCCGAAGATGCGGGCGGCGATGCCCAGGGCGCTGCCATCCCGGCCCGGGATCGGCGGCGGGTTCTCGAACGGGGTGTGGAATTCAAAGCCGCTGTTCCAGGCCACGGCAAAGCCGCCCGTAGCCGTCGTTACCACGACCGGATCGGTCGCCGGGAAGGCCGGATCGGAAATCATGAAGGGCCCCGCGGAGGGCGCCAGGTCGGGACCGAGGATTCTTGCCTGGATGGTCCAGTCGGTCCAGACCACCAGGTTCCTGCCCTCGGCATCGATCGCGACGGCGGGCACGTTGCCGTCGATCCGGTTTGGCGCGACCGCAACCTCGGGGCCGACGGGCGCACCCGCCGCGGACAGGCGCCGCGCCAGGACCTCGTCCGGCGAGGTCCAGACCACGGTCGCGGTGCCGTCGCTCGCGAGCGCGGCCGCGGGGTTGGTATCGAAGCTCGCTCGCGGACCGTCGACCCGCGTCACGCCGGACCAGGCGCCGGTCGGGCCGTCGTAGCGCCGGGCGTCGACTCCGCCCTGGAAAATCTCCTGCCAGACGACCAGGAAGCCGCCATCGGCCGCAGCCGCCAGCCGGACACCGCGAAGGGTCTGCCGGGAGCTCGCGGTCACCTCTTGGACGCTGCCGAGACTCCGATCCTGAAGGTCGAAACGTTGGACGAGAACGGTGTCGCCCTGCGGGTTGGATCGCAGCCAGGCCACGGCGAACGAGCCATCGCGGAAGACGGCCACGTCCGGCGAGGCGAGAAAACCGAAGGGCTCCGGGGCGCTGACCCGTATCTTGTCGCCCAGCGGCGCGCCCGCGCCGTTGAAGCGGCGGGCACAGAGGTTCGAGCCGGTCGACCAGACCAGCACGAGGCCGCCGCCGGCAGTGGCGGCGATCCGCGGCCTGTCGAAGGTTTCAGGGACCGGGTTCAGCCACAACTCGGGCCCCAGGGAAGCGCCGGACGGATCGAAGCGCCGGGCCTTGATGCCAAAGGGCGGCTCCCCGCTCTCCTCCCACGTCACCCAGAGAACGCCGGAGGCGCTGACGGCCATGGCCGGAAAGCCCTGGCTGCCGCTGGTGAACGTGTTGACGAGGAACTCGGCCCGCACGTCCGGGAGCGGGATCTGCCCCGGCGAGGGCGAGGCGGCGAGAGCCCCGGCGAGGACCAGGGCGGCGGCAAGGTGTTGGCTGCGCATCGAGCTCCCTCCAAATCGGATCAGAACGCCTGGGTATCCGCCCGGCTGGCGAGGGTGCCCTTGGGGTTGTGGTAGGTCTTGACCGCGCCGGTCGCCGTGTCGGTGACGGTGATCGTGTAGTCGACGTCCGAGAGGGCGCCGAAGAAGACCCAGAATTTGCCGTTGACGGTCCGGCCGTCGAGCACCTTGACCATCAGCTCCAGGTTGGCGGCGTCGAAGAACCAGAAGGCGCCGGTGTCCGCGGTGAGGGGCAGGGCCGTGGCCTGGCCGGTGGCGCCGGTGCGCGGATCCGTGAACTGGACGCCGACTGTGAAGTGGCCGGCGAGGGAGAGAGACGCGGAGGAGCCGGCGGCGAGCGCGGCCGGCGCAATCGGAAGATCCGGCGCGGCCACGGACGCTGTCTCGGCTCCGGCGGCTGCCGCCGGGAAGGCTTGGACGTCGGCCAGGCTGGCGAACTGGAAGGGCGGGTTGTGATAGGTGCGCACGACGCCAGTGGCGGTGTCCGTCACCGTCAGGGTGTACTCGACGTTCGAGAGGGAGCCGGCGTAGATCCAGAAATGGCCGTTGACGGCCGTGCCGTCGAGCACCTTGACCATCAGCTCCAGGTTCTGGTCGCCGAAGAACCAGAAAGCGCCGGTGTCGGCGGTCAGCGGCAGGGCGTGGCCAATGCCGGCGTCGCCGTTGAACGGGTTCTTCCAGGCCACTCGCGCCTCGAAGCGGTCGTTGGGGCCCAGGCAGAGGACGTCGGAGCCGGCGCAGCGGGCGGGTCCGAAGAGGCGGGCGGCGACCCCCTGAGCGCTCCCGTCCCGACCCGGGATCGGCGGGGGGGGCAGGAATTCGAACGGGGCGCTGAAGTCGTAGCCGCTGCTCCAGGCCACGGCGAAACCGCCCGCAGGGGTCGTCGCCACGCTGGGGGCGGTCGCGGGGAAGGCCGGGTCGGCCACCGGGAATGCAGGGCCCGCTGGCGTCAAGTCGCTCCTCAGGAGCCGCCCGTGCAGCATCAGGGTCTGGTCGCCCCAGACCACGAAGACGTTGCCGTCCGCGTCGGCGGCAATGGCCGGCGGGGAAACGAAGAACGGAGTCTCTCCGATCCTGATCTCGGGGCCGGCGGGCGTCCCCACGGGGCTCAGACGCCGGCCGAGGACCGCGTTGCTGGCGATCCAGACCACGGTGGCGCTGCCGTCGCTCGCCACCACCGCTGAGGGTTCGGAATCAAAGATCGACAGGGGACCGTCGACCCGCGCCGCGGCGGACCAGGTGCCGCTCGGGCCGTCGTAGCGCCGGGCGAAGACGCCGCCCGTCTGCACGTCCTGCCACACGGCCAGGAAGCCGCCGTCCGCGGCCCCGGCCAGACGCACGGCGGCCAGCATTTTCGGCGGCCCGGAAACCACGGTCTGGGCGAGTCCGAGCGGCCTGCCCTGCGGGTCGAAGCGCCGGGCGAGGACGGCGTCGCCGAGCACGTCCGACCGCACCCAGGCCACGGCGAACGAGCCGTCGGGGGCCATGGCGATGTCAGGGAAGTAGATGGAAGCGAAGCTCAGCGACGGGTCGACTCTCAGCTCGCCACTCAGGGGGGCTCCCTCGCGGTCGAAGCGGCGGGCCCAGACGTCCGGCGAGTCCGCCCAGACGACCACGAAGCCGCCGTCGCTGGTGGCACCGATCCGCGGGCCGGGGAAGGTGCCGGAGAAGATCGGGGTACTGAGGCCGGCGTGCACCCACAGCTCCGGCCCCAGCGGCGAGCCGGACGGGGCGAAACGCCGGGCCTTGATCCCGAAAGGCGGCTGGCCGGCCTCGAACCAGGAGATCCACAGAGTGCCATCTGGGCTGGCTGCCACCGCCGGGAGGGTCTGATTACCTCCGGTGAAGGTGTTCACCACGAATTCGGGTTTCACGTCCGGCAGCGGCTGTCCCATGGTGGGGACGGCGAGAGCTCCGGCGAGGACCAGGGCGGCGGCGAAGTGTTTGCGGTACATTCGAGCTCCTCCCAAGAATCGGATCAGAAAGCCGAGGTGTCCGCCCGGCTGGCGAGCGTCCCCGGGTCGTTGCGATAGGTCTTCTGCTTCCCGGTCTCCGTGTCGGTCACCGTCAGGGTGTAGGCGACGTCCGAGAGGGCGCCGAAGAAGACCCAGAACCTGCCGTTGACGATCCGGCCGTCGAGCACCTTGACCATCAGCTCCAGGTTGGCCGGACCGAAGAACCAGAAGGCGCCGGTGTCCGCGGTGAGGCCGTGGGCCTGCCCGCGTCCTGCGCCGCCGGTGCGGGGATCGATGAAGTCCACCTCCACCCGGAACCGCCCGCCGGCCAGGCAGAGGGCGTCCGCGGCGCAGACGCCGGCCGTCTCGAACGGCGGCAGCACGGAGGAGGCGACCTTCGGCGCGGTATCCGGGAAGGCGGAGACGTCCGCCAGACTGGTGAATTGGCCCGGTGCGTTGTGATACGTCCGCACCCGTCCGGCGACGGTGTCGGTGACCGTGATCGTGTACTCGACGTTGGAGAGGGCGCCGGAGTAGAACCAGAAATTGCCGTTGACGGCGCGGCCGTCGAGCACCTTCACCAGCAGCTCCAGGTTGGCCGGACCGAAGAACCAGAGGGCGCCGGTGTCGTCCGTCAGGGGCACGGGGTGACCGCTGCCGGTCTGGCCGTTGGAGGGATTCTTCCACGCCACCTCCACCTGGAAACGGTCGCCGTTCAGGCACAGGCGGGTGTCGTCGGGCCGGCAGCCGCCGAAGGTGAAGCGCTGGCCGAAGACGCCGAGGGACCCGATCTCCGGAGTCGGCGTGCCGGGAGCCGGGACCTCGCCCTCGCCGCCGGCCCAGAGGGCGACGAAGCGGTCCTGGGAGTCCACCGTCACGGCCGGCTGGGTCTGGTCGCGGGGGAAGCGGGAGTTGACCTCAAAGGCCTCGGTCAGCGGCTGCCAGGAGGAGTCGAACAGCCGGCCGAACACGGCGGAGTCCGGGCTGTGGCGGTCGGTCCCCGGCCAGAGCACCAGGACGTCGCCGTGGGAATCGAGCACCGCCGCCGCCGGGTTCGTGTCCGCCCCTTCGCCGGTGACGAGGGTCTCGGGGCCGAAGCGGGTGCCCAGGGCGTCGTAGCGCTGGGCCCGCACCTCCACCGTGGCGCCGATGGGGCTGGCCGGGAGGAAATTGCTCCACACTACGGAGAAGCCGCCGTCGCCGTGGGCCAGGGGTTGGGCGCTCTGGGCCTCGCCGTTGCCGTGGTTGTCGGTGTCGACGTGAAACTCGGGGCCCCGGGGCTGGCCGCTGGCGTCGAGGCGCCGGGCCCAGACGTCGGGATTGCCCGTCTCCCGCTCGTCCACCCAGGTGACGAGGACGTCGCCGGACCACGGGTCGAGGGCCAGCCGCGGCCGGCGCCGCGCCCCGGCGATCACCTCGTTGGCCGGGGACGCGCCGCCCACGGCCCGGCCCTGGGGGTCGAGCCGCTGAAACAGGATGAAGGTGCGCGTCGGCGTGGTGGCCCGCCAGACCACCTGGAGGCTGCCCGCTTCGTCGTAGACGGCGTCGGGCTCGAGGAGGAGCTCGCCGGTCGCGTTGTAGGGCAGGCCGATCCGGTCCAGCGGCTGGGCGATGGCGTTGAAGCGGCGGATCCAGATGCCGTCGGAGGAGGAATAGACGATCGCGAAGCCGCCGCTCTTGCCATCCATGGCGATCCGCGGCAGGTCCTGCCGTGCAAGCCAGGCCGCGGGTATGGGCGGATCGTCGACCCGGATCTCTGGGGTGAGGGGAGTGCCCGCGGCGTCGAAGCGGCGGAGGAAGAGGCCGCGCAGCTTGTCGATCCAGAGCGCCACGAAGTTGCCGTCGGCGTCGGTGGCCACCGCGGGATGGAGCTGATCGGAGAGGGCGTAGGTGTTGACCTGGAAGGCCGGGCCTTGCGGCTGCCAGGTGAGAGCGGCCCGCGCCGGCAAGGCGAAGGTCGCGCCCAGCACGAGGGCGAGGAGAGTCTTCGAAGTCCTGCGGAGAGAGCCTGCGACCATGGCGAAGCCTCCGACACTGAAGTGATGATGCTATCGTAGCATAGAAACGGCGGACCGGTGAATGCCCTGCAAGAGATGGCCGGGACGGCGAAAACGTTGCGCCGGATGAGGCGACGAGCCAGCTTCGCCGCAGGCCGGCCATTCTTGACACACTGCGGCATCGGTCCCTACGATGGGGCCCATGACCCTCATCGAAGCCGACACCCGCGCGAAGACCGCCCAGATCATTCAGACCGGCCCGCCTCCGGGCGCCCTGGCCGTCGAGGAGGGGATCGCCTGGCTGCGCCTGGACGATCCCGGCAAGCGAGTCAACACGCTCTCGAGCCGGCTGATGACCTGGTTCGAGGAGCAGATCGGTGCGCTGGGTGCGCTGGCAGGCGAGCGGCCCCAGGGGCTGGTGATCTACTCCGGCAAGCCCGAGACCTTCGTCGCCGGCGCCGACCTGGAAGAGCTGCTGGCCCTCCAGGACCCGGAGTCGGTGATCGCCCTGCTGCAGCGCGGCCACGAGCTGATGGAGCGCCTGGCCGGGCTGCCGTTCCCCACCGTGGCGGCGATCCATGGCGTCTGCCTGGGGGGCGGCCTGGAGCTGGCCCTCGCCTGCCGCCTGCGGGTGGCGACCGAGCATCCCAAGACGAAACTGGGTTTCCCCGAGGTTCAGCTCGGGTTGATCCCCGGCCTCGGCGGCACCCAGCGGCTCCCCCGCCGGATCGGCGTGCCGGACGCCCTCGACCTGATCCTCACCAGCAAACAGGTGGACGCCCGCAAGGCCCGGCGCCTGGGGCTGGTGGACGACACCTGCCATCCGGCGGACCTGCGCACGGCGGCGGAGCGGCTGGTGCGGGAGGGCGCGCCGAAGCAGGGGAAGCCGCGGCCCCTGGCCTCGCGGGCGGGGGACCTCCTGGCCCGCACGCCGCTGGGCGGCAAATTCGTCTGGGACAAGGCGCGCGCCGGGGTGATGGCCAAGACCGGCGGCCACTACCCGGCGCCGCTGGTGGCCATCGACGTCGTCCGCGAGGGGCTGAAGCTCCCCCTGCGCCGGGCGCTCGACCTCGAGGCCGGCGCCTTCTCCGAGCTGGTGGTGTCGGAGACGGCCAAGAACCTCATTTCCATCTTCTTCACCAAGAACGACGTCGAGGCGCGGGCGGCGAAGCTCGGCCGCAAGGCGCGGCCGACCCTGCCAGGGGCCACCGTGGGCGTCCTCGGCGCCGGCTTCATGGGCGCGGGCATCGCCCAGGTGCTGGCTCAGAAGGGGGTGCGCATCGTCCTCAAGGACCGCGACCTGGCGGCGGTGGGCCGCGGCTACGCCTTCTGCCAGCAGCAGCTCCGCGAGCGCGTGAAGCGCCGCCGCTCGACCGAGGCGGAGGCCAAAGCGGCCATGGGGCGCATCCTCCCCACGGCCGACTACGACGCGTTGCGGCGGGTCGACCTCGTGGTCGAGGCCGTGTTCGAGGACCTGGAGGTCAAGCGGGCGGTGATCCGCGAGGCCGAGGCCGTGGCTCCGCCGGGGCTGATCTTCGCCTCCAATACTTCGTCGATCCCCATCGGCAGGCTGGCGACGGCGAGCCGCCGGCCGGAGAACGTGGTGGGCATGCACTTCTTCAGCCCGGTGGCGAAGATGCCGCTGCTGGAGGTCATCCGCCACCCTGGAACGTCGGAGGAGACCCTGGCTACCACGGTGGAGCTGGGGCGGACCATGGGCAAGACCGTGATCGTGGTGGGCGACGGTCCGGGCTTCTTCACCAGCCGGGTGCTGGGCACGATGCTCAACGAGGCCGCCTGGATGCTGGCCGGCGGCGCGCGCATCGACCAGGTGGATCGGGCCATGACCCGCTGGGGCTGGCCGGTGGGTCCCTTCGCCCTGATGGACGAGGTGGGGCTCGACGTCGGCGCCCATGTGGGCGAGATCATGCGCGAGGCGCTCGGCGAGCGGGTGGCGCCGCCGCCCGTCTTCCAGCGCATGCTCGACGACCGCCGGCTGGGCCGCAAGGCGAAGCGCGGCTTCTACCTCTATATAGAGGAAGGGAAGGGGAAGAAGGGAACCCGGCCGGTGGACGAGGCCGTCTACCCCCTGCTCGGCTGGCGGGAGGCGCCCATCGGCGACGAGGAGATCGTGGAGCGCTGCTGGCTCCAGATGCTCAACGAGACCGCCCGCTGCATGGAGGAGGGAATCATCACCAACCCGGCGGACGTCGACGTCGGCGTCATCTTCGGCTTCGGCTTCCCCCCCTTCCGCGGCGGCCTGCTGCGCGAAGCGGATCGTCAGGGGCTGCCTTGGGTGGTGGACAAGCTCGAAGGCTACGCCGGCTGCTACGGCGAGCGCCTGCGCCCGGCGGATCTGCTGCGGGAGATGGCGCGCAAGGGCGAGCGCTTCTACAAGACGCAGGAGTCGTAGCGAAGCAATTTTCCACCCGGAGAGCGATCTTCTTCTGCTGCCGGCTGTCCGTTGTCGACCGCGTGCGATGAAAAATTGTACGCGTACAACGGAGCATCGTACGCGTACGATGGAAATGCGCCGCGTACAACGGAGCATTGTCCGCTTACGACGGAGCATCGTCCGCGTACAACGGAGCATCGTATGCGTACGACGGAAATGCGCCGCGTACAACGGAGCATCGTACGCTTACGACGGAGCGTCGTCCGCGTACAACGGAACGTCGTATGCGTACGATGGAAATGCGCCGCGTACAACGGAGCGTCGTCCGCTTACGATGGAGCATCGTATGCGTACAACGGAACATCGTATGCGTGTGATGGAAATGCGCCGCGTACAACGGAGCATCGTACGCTTACGATGGAGCGTCGTCCGCGTACAACGGAACGTCGTATGCGTACGATGGAAATGCGCCGCGTACAACGGAACATTATCCGCTTACGATGGAACGTCGTCCACGTACAACGGAGCATCGTCCCCGTACAACGAGCCGTTGACCTACCGGAGGTCGCCGTCCGGCTCGAAGATCTCCTCGACGGGCCGGCCGAACAGCCGGGCGATCTTGAAGGCGAGAGGGAGGCTGGGATCGTACTTCTCCCCCTCCAGGGCGTTGATCGTCTGCCGCGATACACCCAGCCGCCCGGCGAGCTCGGCCTGAGACCAGTCCTGCTCCGCCCGCAGCACCCGCAGGCGGTTCTTCACTGATACCGCTTCCGTGCGATCACCAGGCCGAAGAGATAGCAGAAGGGCAGCATTTCCCACAGGTTGCGCAGGTCCACCTGCTCCGGCAGAAACCCCCCGCGCTGCAGGAATCCGAGCAGGATCAGGAGCACCCCGGCGGTCGGGAACCCGATGGCCAGCGCTTCGAGCTGGATCCTCTGCTGGAGCTCGTCGAGGCGGCGCATCACCCGGACCTCTTCGAGGAGGAAGTAGACGCAGCCGGCCACCGGCAGCAACGCCACCGCGAGGCCGGACACCGGGCCCAGGGTCAGGACCTTCTGCATCAGGGTCGCGGCGACATAGGTGACCGCGAGGACGAGAGATGCCGCCAACAGCCGCGGAGCGGACTTGGGCCGGCAGTCGAGGGTCGAGGGCGAAGACGATGGCGTCATTGTGTGCACCTCTGAGGAAGGAAGGTTGTCCATGGCTTGAGAGTAAAGCGATGCGGACAAAATGTCAAGCGTGCTTTACGCGTCGCCGTGTGAGTTCCAGGAGTCTGCGCGCCAGAGATGCTGGACGGAGGGGGTAGAGACGCTCCCAGCCCGTTCACGACACCCGCCGCAGGCCAACGACGGCGGGACGTCTCCGGGGCGGGAGCCCCGACCGGATCAATCCCAATCCATGGCGGGGAGATTCGGGACCCAGCGTTTGAGGAACCAAGGGGTGCCGAGAGGCGGCATCGCCCCGTCAGAGGTCATCGTCGTTCGGGAGGCCGTGGCCGCTGCTGAGACGTCCCGCCGTCGACGTAGCCTGAAGGTCATCGTGAACGGCCGGCCGGGGCGCCCGTTTGGACCGAGCTGGCGATTGCTTAGCCAAGTCGCAGATTAAGCCCGATCAGCCTCGCATCCAGCCCAAAGTTTTCACAGATCGCCTCTTGGTCTCTAGGCCGCCTTCAAAAGAAACTCAACCTTCACCGCATCGAACGGAAAGACGATACCGCCGCCTTCCGCGCGATCGAGAACGCCAGCGTTGAGCAACGCGGTCACATCGCCATGCACGGCCTTGACGTCACGATGGACGCGCCGAGCGGCCTCGCGGATCGACACGGGACCGGCTCCGCACAAAGCCTTGAGCAACTGCCAACGCTTGGCAGTCAGTACTTGCCAAAGCAACTCTGGGGTGGCGAAGCTGATGCGGGCCGCCTTCTGCGGTTTGCCCGTCTTCCAAGAGTCGAGAAAGTCATCCATCGATTCGGAGGGCGTACGGACATCAAGAATCACCGTTTTCATCGTTCCACCTCGCAATGTCACCCTGGAAATCGGCGATCAACTGTTCTGGTGTTGTAAACCGATAGGCACTTTCGTCGCCGTCGAAGTGCCTATGATCGCCCTTGCCTGTGAAAGCTATACGCAAGCGAACAAGCAGAACGGCTTTCACATTGGAGAGGGTACCAACACCAGGCAGCGTTGTCAACCACTCCAACGCTCACTCGCGCAACGACGGCTCGCCGGAGCCAGGCTCGAGCTGGATCCGATCCTGCCTGCTGCGGGAGATGGCTCGGCGGGGGGAGAGGTTCTACAAGGGCTAGGGCACAGCCGGTCGATTCGGCCTACTTCTTCTCACCGCGGACCTTCTTGAGAAGATCCTCAAACTGGTCCGTGCTCAGTCCCATGGTTCTCTTATTGCTTTGAAGGATGTCCTCGCCAAGGTCGCGGTCCATCTTGATTACGACAGGCCGGGGACTCCCGGGGCGGGACATGATGAGGTGGTCGCCCTTGACCCGTGGATTGGAATAGCCGGCGAGAACGGCGACGTCCCGCAATTCCTGCCAACTTAGACGCTTCAAGCGTCTGCCACCTAGGCTTGGGCCGGCAGCAGGGCCGCGGCCTGATAGGCAGGAATCGTCAGATGAACCGAGAACGTATCGGGGGTCTCCCGCGGGAGAGAGGCGCTGACGTGCTCGTCTCCGGAGCGGATGGTTGCCGCATGGACCCGGTGAAATCCAACCTCCTGCAAGGCCTCGTCGAGCGTGCCGCGCTCGAGGCAATCCTCGATCCAGAGTCCGATGGCCTCTTCCAGGCACCGCTTGGCCTCCTCCTCGGTCTCGCCCTGAGAAAAAAGGTCCAGCGCGGGGCAGCCAGTCACCCACCTGTCCCCGGCCTCGGGTTTGACCGTGCAGATCAGATAGACGGAAAGCTCAACGGTATCATGCACATCCGGCTCCTCTCGCTTCGGAATCCATGAGACCGCATTATACAGGCTCCATCCTGCTACGCGTCTCTCGTCTCCTCTGGGGGGTGGTGTCCTAAGACTGTGTGGGTGGTAGAGGGGGACGCTAGCGCGCCGGGAGAATGATCCAGCCGGAGCCTTGGCACCCGGGGCCCCGTTCGGCCCAACGGGCCGGGAGAACGGAGCCCAGGGCTGAGGCCGCAGGCCGGATGCCCTGGGTGGAGAGATGACAAAAGCCTTGCGGCCTGAAAGGCCCGCGAGAGCTTTCCACATCCCACGCGTTGTCGAGCCGGGCTCTCGCGGCCTTTCAGGCCGCAACGCCACCTAGGAGCCTGCGCGGCAGAAACAAGAAGCAAGGACATCAAGGACTGCAAGGACAGCAGGGACAATAAAATACTGGACTTGGCATCGTTCTTCGTGTCTTTGAGGTCCTTGTCGTCCCTGATATCCTTTACGTCCCTGCTTCTTGTTTCTGCCGCGCAGGGCTCCTAGGCCTCTCTCGCCTCCCTCCGGGGGCTGTCTTTCTTTCCCCTGTTGTGGCAACTTAGTAAGGTTGCCCGGAGATCCCCCGATGCCCGACGCCAGTCCTCCCAGGATTCAGCCGCCGCCCAAGCGGCGGCCGCCGTTTCGCAACCTCCGCGTCTACGCCTTCGATCCCAGCCTGAACTGGCAGATCGACACGGCGGTCATCAACCAGATGACCCTCCAAGTGCCTTGGGAGGACCTGACGCCGGGACCGGTGGGGGAGTACCTGGAGGTGGTGGACGTCGATCCGGCCAGCGGCTGCTGCTATGCGCCGGTCGACCTGGAGGACCGCTTCCTGCTCGCTCAGGGCGGGCTCGATCCCGCCGAGGGGGACCCCCAGTTCCATCAGCAGATGGTCTACGCCGTGGCCATGACCACCATACGCAACTTCGAGCGCGCCCTGGGGCGGCGCGTCCTCTGGTCGCAGGCGGAGGAGGCCCAGGGCTACCAGTTCGTGCGGCGGCTGCGCATCTATCCCCATGCCATGCGCGAGGCCAACGCCTACTACAGCCCGTGCAAGAAGGCCCTGCTCTTCGGCTACTTCCCGGCCACGGCCGAAGGGCGGAACCTGCCCGGCGGCACCGTCTTCACCTGCCTGTCGCACGACGTGGTCGCGCACGAGACCACCCACGCCCTGCTCGATGGCCTGCACCGCCGGTTCGTGGAGCCCACCAACGTCGACAGCCTGGCCCTCCATGAGGGGTTCGCGGATATCGTGGCATTGTTCCAGCATTTCTCCTTCCCAGCGGCCCTGCGCGACCAGATCCGCAAGACGCGGGGCGACCTGGCGGGCCAGAACCTGCTGGGACAGCTCGCCCAGCAGTTCGGCGAGGCCATCGGCCAGTACGGCGCCCTGCGCGATGCCCTGGGCGAGGTGGACAAAGTGACGAAGCAGTGGCGGCCGAAGGAGCCCAAGCCGGCGGACCTCGCCGCCACCCGCGAGCCCCACGCCCGCGGCGCCATCCTGGTGGCAGCGGTGTTCGACGCCTTTCTCTCCATCTACAAGTCGCGCATTGCCGACCTGCTGCGCATCGCGACCTCCGGCACCGGCGTGCTCCCCCAGGGGGACCTCCACCCCGACCTCGTGGACCGGCTGGCGCGGGAGGCGTCGGCCACCGCCGCCCACGTGCTCAACATGTGCATCCGCGCCCTCGACTACTGTCCGCCGGTGGACGTCGGCTTCGGCGACTACCTGCGGGCCCTGGTCACCGCCGACCGCGACCTGGTGCCCGACGACGACCGCGGCTACCGCATCGCCATCGTCGAGGCCTTCCGCCGCCGCGGCATCTATCCCCAGGGGGTGCGCAGCCTGTCGACGGACAACCTCTGCTGGTCGGGGCCGCTGGACGCCGACGTGAACGAGCTGCGGAAGCTGCTGCCGGGCGTCGAGGACCTGCGCCGGCTCCCCCCCGACTGGTCCGTCTCCAGCGATCGCCAGAAGATCCAGCAGAACATGGAGACGAGCGCCAGGGCGGTCCACGACTGGCTGCTGTCGGACAACGGCCGGTCGATGGGCAGACTGGTGGGGCTGGCGATCGAGCCGACGGCACCCTTCTCCATCGAGCGCAGCCCGAAGAACGGCCTGCCGAAGTTCGAGGTCCACTCGGTGCGGCCCGCCCGGCGGCAGGGGCCGGACGGCCAGACGCTCTCCGATCTCGTCATCGAGGTCACCCAGAAGCGGCGCGGCTACCTGGACGCCGGCTTCCAGCAGAGGGTCGACACGGAGCCCATGGATTCGCCACCGCCGGAGGACTTCTGGTTCCGGGGCGGCTGCACGCTGCTGGTGGACCTGGAGAGCCGCGAGGTGCGCTACTGCATCGGCAAGGGAATCGAGAGCCCGGCCCGGCTGGAGGCCCAGCGGACCTTCCTCGGCGGACCGGCGGACGGCTCGCTGCATGCCACCTACTTCGGCGACCCGCGCCGGCAAGCCCCGGCCGAGCCCTTCGCCATGCTCCATCGCCCCGTGGAGGAGACGCCATGACCGATCCCGTGACTGCGCCGATGACCGCGCCGGCGGTGGGCGTCAAGGTGCGCATGTACCGGCAGGGGCTGGGCGACTGCTTCCTGCTGGCTTTTCCCTCCCGCCCCGGCCAGCGGCCGTGCTACGTGCTCATCGACTGCGGGGTCCTGCTGGGCACCGAGGACGCGGCAACGAAGATGAAGAAGGTGGCGGCGAGCCTCCGCGACGCCACCGGCGGGCGGATCGACGTGCTGGTGGCCACCCATCAGCACTGGGACCACCTGTCGGGATTCCAGCAGGCGAAGGAGATCTTCGATCAGATCGAGATCGGCCAGGTCTGGGTGGCCTGGACGGAGGACCCGAACGACGCCACGGCCAACCGCCTGCGAGCCCGGCGGGAGGGTGCGGTGCGCGCTCTCCACGCGGCGGCGCAGGGGCTGCGGCTGGGCGGCGACGAGGACGGCGCCGGAAACCTCGAAGCGGTCCTCGGGTTCTTCGGCGAGCTGGGGGCGGACGGCCGCCCGTCGGCCATTCAGCAGGCGATGGCGTACGTTCTCGGACGGGGGAACCCGCCGCGCTACTGGCACCCTGGCGACCGGCCGGAGCTGCCCGGAGTGGACGGCGTCCGCGTCTACGTCCTCGGTCCGCCGCGGGACGAGACCCTGCTGCGGCGTTCGAACCCCACGAGCGCGGGCGAGGTCTACGAGCAGCGGATGGCCCTCGCTCCGGAGACCTCCTTCTTCGTGGCGGCGTTGGCCGCCGCGGAGGCCGCGAAGGCCGGCCCCGCCCTGGCGCCGGAGGAGGAGGAGCTCAAGAAGCTGAGCTTCCCGTTCGACAAGACCTTCCGGGTCCCCGTGGAGACGGCCCGCCAGGACTCGTTCTATCAGGAGAGCTACTTCGGCGTCGCCGGTCAGCCTGGCGAGAAGGACCTGGCCTGGAGGCGGATCGACACCGACTGGCTGGGCTCGGCGGGCCAGCTCGGGCTGCAGCTCGACAGCGACACCAACAACACCAGCCTGGCCCTGGCCATCGAGCTGGTGGGGAGCGGCAAGGTGCTCCTCTTCGCCGCCGACGCCCAGGTGGGCAACTGGCTCTCCTGGTTCGACCTCCAGTGGCCGCGGGAGGGGGAGCCCGGCAATCCGGTCACCGTCTCGGACCTCCTGCGCCGCACCGTCCTCTACAAGGTGGGGCACCACGCCAGCCACAATGCCACCCTTCAGGCCAGGGGACTGGAGCTGATGACCGACCCGGAGCTGGTGGCCATGATCCCGGTGGACGAGGCCATGGCCCACAAGCCCAAGGGGGGGAATCCCAAGGGTTGGGACATGCCCTTCTCGCCGCTGCTCCAGCGCCTCCAGGAGAAGGCGAAAGGGCGGGTGCTGCGCGCCGATTTGGGCGCCCCCCCGCAGCCCGCCAGCGTCGGCGCGGCGGAGTGGCAGGGCTTCGAGAAGAAGTGCGCCGTCACTCCGGACTACGTCGAGATCACGATCGCCGAGCCCGCTCCCCGGGTGCGCCGGCCACACCGGAAGACGTGACCGGCCATGTCCCCCGAATCGTCCGATCTCTGGTTTCCCCTCGCCCTGTTCGTCTTCTTCGCCCTGCTCAGCGTCCTGGGCGCCTACCTGGCCCTCAACGCGCTGCGCGGGCGCCGTGCGGCGATCACCGGTGCCGTGGCCACGGCCGTATTCTTCGCCGTCCTGCTGGCGGTGGTGCTGGCCCTGATGCGCACCGCCGGCCTCGTCCACTAGAATTGCCGGGATGTCCGACTCTGAAATCGAATTCGACCTCGAGCGGCTGGTCACCATCGAGACCTTCTCGTCCCCCTGGCAGGCCCAGCTCGCCCGCGCCTGCCTGGAGGCCGAGGGCATCCATGCCGTGATCGCCGACGAGCACTTCTTCCGGCTCTACGGAGCCCTCTCCGGCACCCTGGGCGGAGTCAAGCTCCAGGTCCGCCCCGACGAAGCCGAGCGGGCGTCCGACCTGCTGCGCAGCCGCCAGCCCATCCCGGAGATCTACCTGGTGACCGACGAAGACCTGCGCTCGGGGCTGCCGCCGGAGCCCGAGGAGCCCGAGAGCCTGGTCACCGTGGGCCGTTTCGCCACCCCCTGGGAGGCCCACCTGGCCCGCACCCTGCTGGAATCCGAGGGGATCGACGCCTGTGTCCTGGAGGAGCGCCTGCCGCCGGTCAGCCTGCTCACCAACACCCCCCTCGCCCTGAACCGCGTCGAGGTCCACCCCGCCGACGCCGAGCGGGCCCTCGCCGTCCTGGCCGAGGTCGAGGAGATGGACGTCGAAGAAGAGGAAGGAATCTAGACCGGCCCCTCAGGACGACTGGACGTCCTTCAACGTCTCCTCTTTGATCGTCGCATCCAGCTTCTGCGTCTTCACCTCCTGGCGCAGCCGGCCGAAGGCGCTCATGTAGACATTGGCGATGGCCACCAAGCCGAAGAAGGCGACGAGGTATCCCCGCCAGTCGTCCAGCAGCAGCCGGTAGCGGGTGAGGATCAGGAAGAAGACCGTCACGTAGTGGCTGAAGCAATACTCGCAGGTGAACAGATAGAAGAACTTGCGGACGGTGAGGCTGCGGGCGTGCTGCGAGCGGTCCGCACAGTAATCCCGCGGCTCCTTGAAGATCTCCTCGTGCGTCACCGTCCACGCCACGCAGGCGATGGGCACTGCCAGCACGAACAGCCAGACGATCTGGAGGACCCATTGGGAGGAGTCGGGCGGGCTCATGGGGGGCCGTGCTGCAAGAAGGGGGCCGGCCCGATCCTTGCTGTCCCTCCCCGCGAGGAGGATTCAGCCTTGCCCGAACCCACCGTCAGCCCCTGGGACCCTCAAGACCCCCGCCGCGACCGCGACCCCCGGGAGCCGGTCGATCATCCCAAGCGGGACGAGCCCTGGAACGATCCGGACGAATCGCCGCGCGACCAGCCGCCCGCCGAGGATCCCGACGAGTCTCCCGGAGAGGACGAGCCGGTCCGCCGCGATCCGGACACGAAGGAGCCCGCCCGCCAGGTCGATTCAGTGTAGATCACCAGGAGCAAGGGCTGGGACGTTCGGGATAGAGTACCGGCCATGCTCAGCCGCCGGCGCACCGGCTCCACGCTCTGCCCGTCCTGCGGCAAGCTGGTGGGGGTCAACGACGAGGTCTGCCTGAACTGCGGGCGGAAGAGACCCGGGATGTGGGGGCTCACCTCGGTCGTCCGCAACCTCGGCCGGGACGCGGGGTTCGTCCAGTTGGTGATCGCGGGGAATGCCTTCCTCTATCTCGCCATGCTGGCCGTCGACCCCCAGCACATCCAGATGGGCGGCCTGTTCTCGCTGGGCGGCCCGAGTCAGGCCAGCCTGCTCCGCTTCGGGGCCAGCGGCGCGCTGCCGGTCTTCGGCCTCGGCCGCTGGTGGACGGTGCTCTCCGCCGGCTGGCTCCACGCCGGGTTGCTCCACATCGGGTTCAATCTCTACTGGATCCGCATCCTCGCGCCGGAGACGGCCGAGCTCTACGGCCCCGGCCGCATGGTGACCCTGTACACGGTCTCCTCAGTCTGCGGCTTCGCGGCGAGCAGCGCGGCGCAGCTCCTCCACCTGGGAGGCCTGCTGACGGTGGGAGCCTCGGCACCGATCCTGGGCCTCCTCGGCGCCATGGTGGCCTACAGCCGGCGCACCGGCAGCGGCGTGGTGGGGAGGACGGCGTGGAGCTATGCCATTTACATGATCGTCTTCGGTTTCCTCAGGCGGGGGGTGGACAACGCAGCCCACATCGGCGGCTTCGCCGGGGGCTTCCTCGCCGGCTACGTGCTGGACCCGCGCCAGCCCGAGACCGGCAACCACCTGATGGGCGCCATCGTCTGCATCCTGGCCACGGTGGCGGCCATCGTGGCCTCGCTGGTGATCCCCGTATCCTAGGGCCTGCGCCATAGGCAGCTTCGGTGCAGGAAAACAGGGACTCCAGGGACTGCAAGGACAGCAGGGACACGAAGAGTATACCGAGACCGGAATCTTATCGTCCCTGCTGTCCCTGGCGTCCCTGTTTTCCCTGGCTTCGACTTTCGTAGCCCCCTACTCTTCCGGCACGATCCCCAACTCCTTCGCCCGCCGGCGCACCTGGTAGGCTTCGCGGGTCTCCTGCGAGCTGAAGCGCTCCTCCTGCCAGGGATCGCCGTAGGTGTGGTAGCCGTTCTCCTCCCAGAAGCCGCGCTGGTCCGCGGAGAGGAGCTCGACGCCGTTCGCCCACTTGGCGCTCTTCCAGGCGTAGAGGTGGGGCACCACCAGGCGCAGCGGACCGCCGTGGTCGAGGAGCAGCGGCCGGCCGTTGTGGGTGTCGGCGAAGAGGGCGCGCTCGGAGAGGAAATCCTCCAGGGGTAGGTTGGTGGTATAGCCGCCATAGCAGTGGACCATGACGTGCGAAGCTTCAGGGTGAACCCGCACGTGGCGGAGGAGCTCGCGGGTGGCGAACCCCTCCCAGCCGTTGTCCAGCGTCGAGAAACGGGTCACGCAGTGAAAGTCGGCCGTGACGTGCACCCGCGGCAGAGCCTGAAGCTCCTGCCAGGAGAAGGTCTTTTCGTCGTCCACCAGGCCGAAGACGCGGAAGGTCCACTTCTCCGGCTCGACCTGCGGCGTGCGGCCATAGGTGAGAACCGGCCACTTGTCGGTGACGTACTGGCCGGGGGGAATCCGGTCCTTGCCGGTGTGCGGGGTGTCGTTCATGATCCCTCCCTTTCCAGATGAGGATACATGCCCTCTCCTGGCTCCGGCATTCATGACCGACTTCGTCTTCTTTACACCCTGCCCCCTGTCTGCTACGGTGTTTCGACCATGCGCACGGTCGCCCTCGCTCTCGAACATCTGGCTCCCGCTCTGGACCGGCGACGGCCCGTTCACCTCCTGGAGCTGATCGGCAATACGCCGCTGATCGACCTCTCGGAGCTGACGGGCAAGGCGGGGGTGCGGCTCTATGCCAAGGCGGAGTCCGCCAATCCGGGCGGCTCGGTGAAGGACCGGCCGGCCCTGTCGATGGTGATGGACGCTCTGCGCCGGGGGCTGTTCACGGGCGGCCGGCGACTGCTGGACGCGACCTCGGGTAATACGGGGATCGCCTACGCCATGATCGGCGCGGCGCTGGGGATCCCGGTGACCCTGGCCCTGCCGGACAGCGCGAGCCCCGAGCGCAAGCGCATCCTCAAGGCCTACGGCGCCGAGCTGCGGATCACCGATCCGCTGGCGGGCAGCGACGGCGCCATCCTGGAGGCGCGGCGGCTGGTGGCCGAGGAGCCGGAGCGCTGGGCCTATCTCGATCAGTACTCGAACCCGGAGAACTGGCGGGCCCACTACCGCACCACCGGCCCGGAGATCTGGGAACAGACGGCGGGGGAGATCACCCACTTCGTCACCGGTCTGGGCACGAGCGGCACCTTCATGGGTGTCGGCCGTTATCTCAAGGAGACTTGCCCGGCGGTGCGCCTCGTCTCCGTGGAGCCCGACTCGCCGTTCCACGGCCTGGAGGGGATGAAGCACATGGCCTCCGCCATCGTGCCGCCGATCTACGACCCGTCGCTGGCGGACGAAGCCCGGGAGCTGCCGACGGAGAGGGCCTACGCCATGGTCAAGCGCCTGGCCCGGGAGGCGGGCCTGCTGGTGGGCATTTCGTCGGGAGCCAACGTCGCGGCGGCCCTGGACGTCGCCGCGGGCCTGCAGCACGGCACGCTGGTCACCGTGCTCTGCGACGGCGCGGACAAATATCTGTCCGACCGTTTCTGGGAGGAGCCTTAAGAGTCATGTTCACCCTGGAGATCACGCCCAGCGATCGGCAGGCGGCCGAGGAGCATGCGGCCGCCAGCTACCCGGAAGAGTGCTGCGGCTTCCTGATCGGTCGTTTCAATGTCGCGACGGAGCTGACCGCCGTCGTGCGGGTCCTGCCGGTGAGCAACGAGCGCCAGGAGAGCCGGCACAACCGCTACCTGATCAGCCCCGAAACCGTGCTCGCCGCCAACAAGGAGGCGCGCGCTCTCGGCCTCGACGTCGTCGGCTACTATCATTCCCACCCGGACCATCCGGCGCGGCCGAGCGAGTTCGACCGTGACCATGCGTGGCCCGGGCTTTCCTACGTCATCGTTTCCGTCGAGGGCGGCAAGGTGGCCGACACCCGGAGCTGGCGTCTCTCCGACGACCGCGAGCGGTTCGAGGAAGAGGCGATCCAGCAGGCGATCGATCCGGCGGCCGAGCCTGCCACTCCCCTCGTTCCCTCCGGTATCCAGAAGGAGGCGGTCTAAGTGAGCGTCACGGTTCAGATTCCCACCCCCCTGCGCCGCTTCACCGGCGACCACGGCGAGGTCCAGGTCGAGGGGGCGACGGTCGGCGAGGCGATGCAGGATCTCACCCGCCGCCACCCGGCGCTCCAGCGCCACCTGTACGGCGACGACGGCGCGCTGCGCACCTTCGTCAACATCTTCCTCAACGACGACGACGTGCGGCACCTCCAGCGCGAGGGCACCCCGGTGGCGAGCGGCGACACGCTGTCGATCATCCCCTCGATCGCCGGCGGTGCCGGTGGAGCTCCCGGCGCCTCCGCCCTGCAAACGGCGCGCGAAATCGATGAGCTGCCAGAGCTGTCGCCGGCCGAGTTCCGCCACTACAGCCGGCACCTCATCATGCCGGAGGTGGGCACCGCCGGCCAGCGCCGGCTCAAAGCGGCGAAGGTGCTGACCATCGGCGCGGGCGGCCTGGGCTCCCCCCTCGGCCTCTACCTGGCCGCGGCCGGCGTCGGCACCCTCGGCATGGTGGACTTCGACGTCGTCGACGAGAGCAATCTCCACCGCCAGGTGCTCTTCGGTCGCTCCTCCGTGGGCCGGCCGAAGATCCAGGCCGCGACCGAGCGCCTGCGGGACCTCAACCCGCACATCAAGGTCGTCCCCCACGAGGTGCGCCTCGACTCGTCGAACGCCCTGGAGCTGTTCCGGGACTACGACATCGTCGTCGACGGCACCGACAACTTCCCCACCCGCTACCTGGTCAACGACGCCTGCGTGCTGCTGGGCAAGCCGAACGTCTACGGCTCGATCTTCCGCTTCGAGGGTCAGGTCTCGATCTTCTGGGGGGCACGGGGGCCGTGCTACCGCTGCCTGTTCCCGGAGCCGCCGCCGCCGGGGCTCGTCCCCTCCTGCGCCGAGGGCGGCGTGCTGGGAGTGCTGCCGGGGATCATCGGCTCGCTCCAGGCCAATGAGGTGATCAAGCTGATCGTCGGCGTCGGCGATCCGCTCATCGGCCGCCTGGTGCTGTTCGACGCTCTCAAGATGAAGTTCCGCGAGCTCAAGCTGCGCAAGGACCCGAATTGCCCCGTCTGCTCAGACCATCCGACGCAGACTTCGTTGATCGACTACGACCAGTTCTGCGGCATCGACCCGCACGCCGAGACGGTGGAGGAGGCGTTCGAGATCTCGGCCCCGCAGCTCAAGGCCTGGCGCGACGAGGGGCGGCCGTTGACCGTCCTCGACGTGCGCAACCCCCCGGAGTGGGAGATCGGTCGCCTCGAGGGGTCGACGCTGATCCCCCTGCACGAGCTGCAGGACCGGCTGGGCGAGCTCGATCCGGCCTCCACCATCGTGTCCCTCTGTCACACCGGCATGCGCTCGGCCCGGGCCACGAGCTTCCTGCGCCAGATGGGCTTCTCCCGCGCCATCAACCTCGCCGGCGGCATCAACGCCTGGAGCATCCAGGTCGATCCCTCGGTGCCGCGGTACTAGGCGCTCTCCGATTCAGACCCGTTTTTTGAGGAACCCCCTTGGAGCCGGGGGGTTCCGTAGGGGGTTCCGGCAAAGGAGAGGGGGACTTTTCCCCTTCGCTTTCGTGGATAATCCCCGGCATGCGCCAGCCAGCCCTCTGGATCGTTCTCGCTTTCACCCTCGCCCTCGCTCCGCTCGCGGCCCAGGAACCCGATGCAGCCGACGATGCCCCCAAGAAGGCGCCGGCCGCCAGGCACGAAGCCGCCGTCCCCAAAGTTGAAGACAGGCTGGTCACCACCCAGCACAAGGCGGTGATCGGCGGCAAGGAGATCCGCTACACGGCCACCGCCGGCACCCTGGTCCTGCGGGACGAGGAGGGGAAGGCCCGGGCCTCGATCTTCTTCACCTACTATGCCCGGGACGGCATCGCCGACCGCTCGAAGCGGCCGATCACCTACACCTATAACGGCGGCCCGGGCTCGTCCTCCGTCTGGCTCCACCTCGGCGCCTTCGGGCCCAAGCGGGTGAAGACGGATGACGAAGGGATGGCCCTGCCGCCGCCCTACGAGCTGGGAGACAACGGCGAGTCGCTCCTCGACATCACCGACCTGGTGTTCATCGATCCGGTGACCACGGGCTACAGCCGGGCCGTCCCGGGCGTGGACCCCAAGAAGTTCTATGGCGTCAAGGAGGACGCCGAGACAATGGCGGAGTTCATCCGCCTCTGGACCAGCCGCTTCGGCCGCTGGTCGAGCCCCAAGTTCCTGGCCGGCGAGAGCTACGGCACCACCCGCTCCGCCCGGCTGTCGAACGTCCTCCAGAGCCGTCACGGAATGTACCTGAACGGCATCGTCCTGCTCTCCTCGATCCTCAACTTCCAGACCGCCCGTTTCGACGTCGGCAACGACCTGCCGTACCCGCTGTTCCTCCCCACCTACACGGCCATCGCCTGGTACCACAAGCGGCTGCCCGCGGACCTTGAGGCCGCCGGTGTCGAGAAGGCGACGGCCGAGGCGCGCCGCTTTGCCCTGGGCGAGTACACGCTGGCCTTGGCCAAGGGCAACGGGCTGACTCCGGAGGAGTGGAAGGACGTCGCCGGCAAGGTCGCGCGCTACACGGGGCTGTCCGCGGACTTCGTCTCGCGCACCAACCTGCGGCCGCCGATCCAGGAGTTCGTCAAGGAGCTGCTGCGCGATCAGCGCACGACGGTGGGCCGCCTCGACGGCCGCTTCAAGGGGATGGACCGCGACGTCGCTGGCGCCACGGCCGAATCCGATCCCAGCTATGCCGCCATCCAGGGGACGTACACGGCGATGCTCAACAATTACGTCAGCCAGGAGCTGGGCTTCAAGAGCGACCTGCCCTACGAGATCCTCACCGACCGGGTCCGTCCGTGGAGCTACGACGAGTTCGCGAACTCCTACGTCAACGTGGCGGAGGACCTGCGCAAGGCGATGGCCCAGAACCCGGCCCTCAAGGTTTTCGTGGGCAACGGCTACTACGACCTTGCGACGCCGTTCTTCGCCACCGAGTACACCTTCGACCATCTCGGCTTCGAGCCCGCCTACCGGCAGCGGGTGAGCCTGCACTACTACCAGGCCGGCCACATGATGTACATCCGCCGCGCCGACCGCGAGCAGCTCAAGAAGGACATCGCCGCTTTCATGGCATCGGCGGGGGGCGGGAGCTAGGGGGGATCCGTCGACGAGGCGAGGGAGGGGGAGGCCAGCGTCTCCTCCTCCCGCCAGGCCGCCTTGCCGTCCGCGTAGTGCTCCCGCTTCCAGATGGGGATCTCGGCCTTCAGGCGCTCCAGGGCCGTGCGGCTCGCCTCGTAGGCGGCGGCGCGGTGGGGGGAGCCGACGGCGATGACCACGCTCGCCTCGCCCACCGGCACCTCGCCCAGGCGGTGGACGATCGCCACCCGCAGACCGGGAGCCGACGCTTCGAGGTCGGCCACGATCCGGCGCAGCCCCTCCAAGGCCATGGGGCGATAGGCGGTGTAGGTGAGCTTCTCGACCGGCCGTCCGGCGTGGCGGTCGCGCACCGTGCCCAGGAAGACCACCACGGCGCCCCGACCCGGGCCCGACACGGCGGCGACGGCGCTGCCGGTGTCGAGAAGGCCGTCGACCAGCTCGGCCCAGGGAGGCTCGCCGCTCCCGCCGGACACCGGCGGCAGCAGGGCCACCTCGGCGCCATCTCGCAAAGGCTCCTCGACGGAGACGACACGGCCGTCCACCGCCACCGCCAGCCGCGGCCAAAGGGGGACCATCCCCGGGTGCTCGCGGTCGAGCCGGGCGCGCAGATCGGAGACCCGGCTGCCCTCGGGCATCTCCAACTCCATCTCGGAAGCGCCCAGGGCGTCGCCGGCGCTGGCGAAGGCGAGCAGGTGGATCTTCATGAATGCTTGGAGATCAAGGGATACCGCTCCGGGTGCTCGATCGACTCCACGGCGAGGTCGACGTCGAGGTCGGGCCAGTAGAGGTGGTGAAGTTGCGGCCATTCTACGTTCAGGATGGCCGAGATCGAGGCATCTCGGAACCAGGGGAAACTGCTAAAAGCGAGGAACAGCTCCCGATCTCCCAGCAGGAGCCAGAAGCCATGCTGGGATATGTGGGTGACTTCAGCGTCCGAAGTGTTGCTGCCAAGAGCGCTTGATCTCATCTTCGTGCTCCCCGATCAAATTGGCGACGACCCGGAGATCGGCCGCCGTCAAGCCGTAATTCTGCGCCAGCTCGACCTCAGGTTCCAGCCAGAATTTTGCTTCTCCGTGTCCACAGTGGACGTGGATATGCGGTCTCGGTTCCTCCCGGGAGAAGAAGAAGAAACGAAACCCTCTCTCTCGGAAAATAGTTGGGCTCACGAGGGAATGCTAGCAGACGTGAACAAGGGCGGCCTGACCTGCCGCCCTCCTCATATCCTCATCCGAGAGGCGGCTCAGCGCTTTTCCGGCTCCCTCGTATCGGTGCTCACGGAATCGACCCACTTATCGAAGTCCGATTCGGCGCGGGTCTTCTCCCATCCGTAACGCTCCTGGAGAGCGCCGACCAGCTTGTCGCGGTTCCCTGCGGCGCGGTCCCAATCGTCGTCCGTGAGCTTGCCCCAGGTCCGCCTGGCTTCGCCCTTGAGCTGCTTCCAGCGTCCCTCGAGGATGTGTGTGGTGGCGGCCATGCTGACTCCTTTCAGTGGTTGCATTGGACCGGCCGATCTTGCCGCCGGCCGTCTCCAGATAAGTAGCAAGGAGCATGCCGCGTTGCGGCGTGGGACTCTTGCTGGGAATCTCCAGAACCAGTAAAATGAAGTTGCCTCCAAAAAGAAACAGCCCCCGTTTCCGGGGGACTGTCGGCCCAGTGGTACTAGCACTGGGGGGGCTGAGGGAAGTATAGGCGCACCGCGGTCCACTGTCAATACGTACCGAGCAGACTGAGAGGTAAGTGCTTGCCCCAGAGGGTGATGGGTTATGTGGACAGCTTCAATCTCTATTTTGGCCTGAGATCCAAGGGCTGGAGCAGGTTCTTCTGGCTCGACGTGTCCAAGCTGATAGACAGCCTGGCAAAGCCGGGTCAGATTGTTTCCGGAGTGCGCTACTTCACCGCCCCGCTCATCGGACCAAGCCAGAAGCAGAAACAGCAGAAGACGCTCTTGGATGCCTACGGAAGGCTTGAGGGTTGCTCCGTCTACTACGGCAAATACCAGAATACACTGCGGCGATGCGCTCACTGTGGGATCGAGATCGACGTCCCCAGCGAGAAAATGACCGACGTCAACATCGCGGTCGAGCTCCTCTCCGACGCTGTCCTGGACTCATTCGACGCGGCACTGCTGATCTCGGCGGACAGCGATTTGACTCCAGTAATCTTGAAGGTCAGGGCGCTTTTCCCGGGCAAGCGAGTCATTGCCGCCTTTCCCCCGGGCCGGTTCTCCCAGAGTCTTGCTCTGGCGGCACATGGCTATCTCGTGATCGGCCGCGCCAAGCTCGCCGCCAGTCAACTTCCCGACCAAATCAAGCAGGAGGACGGTTCGACTCTCGTGCGCCCTGAAGGCTGGAAGTGAAGTCCTCCCCATATAATGCCCCCGCTTCGCAAAGGGAGGGCTCGTGGCGATCCTGGAGAGCAAGGTCAAGCGGAACGAGGCGTTCGAGCGCCAGGCCGATCACTGGCGGCGCGAGGTGGAGCGGCTGCGCGAGCAGGAGGACCGCATCCGCCTGGGCGGCGGCCTGAAGGCGCAGGACAAGCAGCGCGCCCAGGGGAAGATGACGGCCCGCGAGCGGGTCGAGGCCCTGTGCGACCCCGGCGCGCCGTTCCTCGAGCTGGGGCTCTGGGTGGCCGACGGGTTCTATCGCGAGTACGGCGGCGCCCCGGCGGCCGGCGTGGTGGTGGGAATCGGCGCCATCCACGGCCGGGACGTGGTGGTGGTGGCCAACGACGCCACGGTGAAGGCCGGGGCCTGGTTCCCACTGACCTGCAAGAAGGTGCTGCGGGCGCAGGAGATCGCCCTGGAAAACCGGCTCCCCATCGTCTACCTGGTGGACTCGGCCGGCGTCTTCCTCCCGCTGCAGGACGAGATCTTCCCGGACAAGGAGCACTTCGGCCGCGCCTTCTACAACAACGCCCGCCTCTCGGCCGAAGGGGTCTTCCAGATGGCGGCCATCATGGGCTCCTGTGTCGCGGGCGGCGCCTACCTGCCGATCATGAGCGACGAGTCCCACATCGTGGAGGGGACCGGGTCCATCTTCCTCGCCGGCTCCCATCTCGTGCAGGCGGCCATCGGCGAGAAGATCGACAACGAGGAGCTGGGCGGCGCCATCGTCCAGTGCGACATCTCGGGCGTGGTGGACCACCGCCACCCCAGCGACGCGGCGTGCCTGGAGAAGATCCGCAGCCAGTTCGCCCAGCTTGCGCAAGGGCCCCAGGCACCCTTCGCCCGCCGCGAGCCCGTGGAGCCGCTCTATCCCGTCGAGGACCTCTACGGCATCATGCCCATCGACCGCTCGCGGCCCTACGACACCCACGAGGTGCTGGCCCGTCTGCTCGACGGCAGCGAGCTCGACGAGTACAAGGCCACCTACGGCCAGACCCTGGTCTGCGGCACCGGCTGGATCGACGGCTGGGCCGTGGGCATCGTGGCCAACCAGCGCTCCATCGTGCCGCGCAGGACCGGCACCGGCCCGTCGGACCGCGAGCTCCAGATCGGCGGCGTCATCTACTCCGACTCGGCGGACAAGGGGGCGCGCTTCGTCGAGCTCTGCAACCAGAAGAAGATCCCGCTGCTGTTCATCCAGGACGTGACGGGTTTCATGGTGGGGAGCCGGGCCGAGCGGGGGGGCATCATCAAGGACGGCGCCAAGATGGTGAACGCCGTGGCCAACTCGACCGTGCCCAAGATCACCCTCTTCGCCGGCAACTCCTTTGGCGCCGGCAACTACGCCATGTGCGGCAAGGCCTACGGTCCGCGCTTCGTCTACGCCTGGCCTTCGGCCTCCATCTCCGTCATGGGCGGCGACCAGGCGAGCAAGACCCTCGCCTCGATCCAGCTCAAGAACCGGGGCGCGGACGTGACCGAAGAGGAGAAGAAGCAGCTCCTCGACGAGATCAAGGCCCGCTACACCGCCGCCTCCGAGCCCCGCTACGCCGCCGCCCGCCTCTGGGTGGACGCCCTCCTCGACCCCGCCGAGACCCGCAAGATCCTCGGCCGCTCGCTCGCCTGCGCGGCGATGAACCCGCAGATCCCGGAGTTCAGGACGGGGGTGCTGCAGACGTGACCTATAGCGTTGAGGTGACTCCCGCCGCAGGGCGGTAGACCTGCGCCGTTTTGGTTCAGATCTCCAGTTCTTTCTTCAGCGCGGCCAGGGAAATCGTACCCTTCTCCTGGGCCTCACGCCGGGCCTCGCGCGCGTCTTCGAGGTCCAAGCGATCTTCCATCGCCTCCATGAGCTCGAGATCCTCCAGGGGAACGATCACCGCGAGCCCCTCACCGGCACGGGTCAGGACGATTCGCTCTTTGTCTCTTGCGACCCGATCGACGAGATCGGAAAGATCGTCTCCGGCTTCCAGGGTGGGCAGGGCTGCCATGGATATCTCCCTCGTCACAAGGTACAGTTTGACGCCTCCCTGGTCAACACCCCTCTCTCCTCTTGCAGTGGAGAGAGGAACGCATGCGCACGTGTCTGCCGTTGGAGGATCTTCTCCCCCTACCCTGTATCCCACCGCTTCAGGATGAGCTGAATTGAATCGCGATGGGTGCTCTCGTCGCGAATCAGGTCATCGAACTCCACCGCCAGGCCGTAGTGGCCCAGGGCCTCGGCCTGCCGGCGGCGCGTCACGTAGCGCTGGATGGTGTCGATCTCGTCGTCCAAGGCGTTGCGGAGCATCTCCCGGGCGTCCTTCGCCGGCTTGACCTCGGCCGGGATCGTGGTGGGTCTGCCGCCCAGGGCGACGATCTTGTCGGCCAGGATCTGGGCGTGGCCCAGCTCGTCCGGGATCTCCGCCTCGAAGAACTGCCGCAGCTCCATCCGCCACTGCCCCTGCACCTCGCTGGCGTAGGTGCGGTAGAGGATGACCGCCGAAAACTCATGGGCGAGGTCAACGTTGAGCAGCTCGAGGAACTGCTCCTGGGTCACCCCCGCGCCGCCATTGCCGCCATTGCCCCTGTCGGCGCCCCCGTTCTCGTCGTTCTTCTTCTTGTCTTTCTTCGCCATGGGATGTCCCCCCTCCTTTCACGCTGTTCCTGAACGGGACCAGCTTACACCCATGCTAATCTTCGGGGCCTCTATGAAGACCATTCGCATCGGCAACGGCCAGGGGTTCTGGGGGGACAACGTCGACGCGCCGGTGGAGCTGCTGCGCGGCGGCCCCATCGATTACATCGGCATGGACTACCTCGCCGAGGTGACGCTGTCCATCATGATGCGGCAGAAGCTCAAGAACCCGAAGCTCGGCTATGCCACGGACTTCATCGGCTTCATCCGCCGGGTGCTGCCCGAGCTCAAAGAGCGCAACGTCCGCATCCTCACCAACGCCGGGGGCCTCAACCCCCGGGCGTGCCGCAACCGCATCTTCGAGCTGGCCCGGGACCTGGGGGTCCAGGGGTTGCGGGTCGGCGTGGTGGAGGGGGACGACCTGCTGCCGCGCCTCAAGGACCTGATCGCCGCCGGCCATCCGCTCAAGAACATGGACACCGGAGAGCCGCTGGCGCCGATCGTCGACCGGGTGATGAGCGCCAACGCCTACCTGGGGGCCAAGCCGGTGGTGGAAGCCCTGCGGCAGGGCGCCCACGTCGTCCTCTGCGGCCGCATCACCGACACGGCCCTGGCGCTGGCGCCCATGATCCACGAATTCGGCTGGGGTGAAGGGGACTGGAACCTCCTCGCCGCCGGCACCATCGCCGGCCACATCATCGAGTGCGGCGCCCAGTGCACCGGCGGCAATTTCAGCCGCTTCTGGGAGGTGCCGGACCTCTGGAACGCCGGCTACCCCATCGTCGAGGCCCGGGAGGACGGCGCCTTCGTCGTCACCAAGCACGAGGGGACGGGTGGCATGGTGACCGTGGACACGGTCGGCGAGCAGCTCGTCTACGAGATGGGCGACCCCACGGCCTACATCACACCGGACGTCACCGCCGACTTCACCTCCATCCGCCTGCGCCAGGAGGGGAAGGACCGGGTGGAGGTCTCAGGTGTCGAGGGCCGGCCCAACACGCCGTCCCTCAAGGTCTCGGCCTCCTATCTCGCCGGCTACAAGGCCTCGGGGCAGATCACCCTCTCGGGTCCGCGGGCGGTGGAGAAGGCGAAGCTCGCGGCCGAGATCGTCTGGAAGCGCCTGGAGCGCGCCGGCGTCACCTTCGCGCCGGAGGACCGGGAGGAGGAGCTCCTGGGCACGGGCGCCTGTCTGCCCGGGATCTTCCAGGCGCCGGACGAGTTGCCGGAGGTCGTCCTCCGGCTGGGCGTCAAGGACCCGGAGTCCGCCAAGGTCGAGCGGTTCGGCAAGGAGATCGCGCCGCTGGTCACCGCCGGTCCGCCGGGAGTGACCGGCTTTGCCGGCGGTCGGCCTAAGCCGCAGGAGATCGTGGCCTACTGGCCGGCCCTCCTCGCCCGCGAGGAGGTGGAGAGCCGTATCCAGGTGACCGTGGAGGAGGCGTGAGCGATCACGCCCTGGCTCGCGCCTGGTATGGCGGCCTGGTCGCCGGGCTGCTGCCCATCCTCCTGCTCGGCTTCGTCTACAGCGCCCTCGCCGACCGCACCGTCTTCGCCCTCTGGGCACTGGTGGCCGGCACCCTCTGGGTGGTGCTGCTGCGCCAGGGGCTCGCCGCGGGCTGGCCGGCGCTGCGGCGGGCCGGCTCTCTCCTGCTGCTCCTCGCCGCGGCCTTCGCCGTCTTCGCGGCGCTGGAGTCCGCTCATGGCGAGATCCTCGACCTGGGGTTCCGGGCCGTGTTCCCGGCGGTCTATCATCCTCTCGCCACCCGGCCCGGGACGGCCGGCGTCCTGGCCGCGGTCCTGGGGGTTGCGGGGGCGGGAGTGCTCATCGTGGCGCTGGTCCGCCGTTATCCGCCGACATCCGCCGGCACCGGAGGAGAAATGACATGAGGGTCAAGCTCGGGCAGATCGCCCACGCGCGCTCGGGGGACAAGGGCGACGCCTCCAACGTCGGCCTCATCGCCCAGACGCCGGAGCTCTACCCGGTGATCCGCGAGCAGGTGACCGCCGAGCGGGTGAAGGAGCACTTCCGGGAGGTCTGTCGCGGCCCCGTGCAGCGCTATGAGCTGCCGAACCTCCTGGCCCTCAACTTCATCCTTCACGACTCGCTGGGCGGCGGCGGTACCGAGAGCCTGAAGAACGATGCCCAGGGCAAGACCCACGCCCAGGGACTGTTGCAGATGGAGGTCGAGGTCCCCGCCGGGCTGGTGGAGGCCGGGGGATGAGCGGAGAGGGAGGCGGGCGGGTTCAGGTGCGGCGGGAGGAGGATCTCCTGTGGGTGACGCTGAACGATCCCGACCGGGCCAACGCTCTGTCGCCGGCCATGATCGGGGAGGTTACGGCGATCTACCGCCGGCCGTGGCGCGAGGAGGGGGTGCGGGCCATCCTCCTCTCCGGCGCCGGCAGGAACTTCTCGGCCGGGGCGGACCTGGAGCACCTGCGCTCGCTGCGCGACGCGGGTCCCGAAGAGAACCTTCGCGACTCGCTGCGTCTGAAGGACCTCTTCGAGTCCGTCCTGCGCCAGGACGCCTTGACGATCGCCCTCGTCCACGGCGCCTGCGTGGCCGGCGGCTGCGGCCTCGCCACCGCCCACGACTTCGTGGTGGCCGCCGAGGACGCCCGCTTCCTCTACAGCGAGGTGCGCATCGGCTTCGTGGCGGCCCTGGTCGCCACCTTCCTCCCCCTGCGCCTGCGCGGCTCGGACCTCCGCGAGCTGCTGCTCAATCCCCAGTTCGTGGACGCCCGCAAGGCGCTGGAGATCGGCCTGATCAACCGCCGGGTGCCCGCCGAAGACCTGGTGGGCGTGGGCGAGGCCCTGGCCGTCCAGATCCTGGAGACCGGCAGCTCCGAGTCCATCGCCCGCACCAAGCGGCTGTTGCTCGACGTCCTCGGCCGGCCCTTGAGCGACTCCCTGGCGCTGGCCGCCGAGGTCAATGCCGCGGCCCGCGCCACGGACGACTGCAAGCGGGGAATCGCCACCTTCCTGGAGACCAAGAAGCCGCCCAAATGGAGATAGACCGGCGCCCATGAAGCTCATCCTCTTCGACATCGACGGCACCCTGTTGAGCTGCGGTCCCCAGGTGCGGCCGCTGTTCGCCTCGGCGCTGGAGGAGGTCTTCGGCACGGCGGGGGACGTGGATGGCTACGACTTCGCCGGGCGGACGGACCCCCGCATCGTGCTCGACCTGGTGATGGGGGCCGGTGTTGCGGAGGCGGACGCGCGGGCGAAGCTGCCCCGGATGCGGGACCTCTACCTGGAGCGCCTCGAGCGGTCGCTCGACCGGCATGGCATGCAGCTCCTGCCGGCCGTGGAGGAGTTGCTGGGGAGGCTCGCGACGCGGGATGACGTCGTCCTCGCCCTGCTCACCGGCAACTGGGAGCGGGGAGCGAGGACCAAGCTGTCGCGCTTCGATCTCAACCGCTTCTTCGGTTTCGGGGCCTTCGGCTGCGACGGCATCGACCGCTCGGACCTGCCGCCGGTGGCCCTGGAGCGGGCGGAACGGACCGTCGGGCGGCGGTTCCGCCCCGCGGAGACGCTGATTGTGGGCGACAGCGTCCACGACGTCTCCTGCGGCCGGGCCCACGGCATCCCCGTCCTCGCCGTGGCCACCGGCCTCACCCGGCCGGAGGCCCTGCGCGCGGCCGGCGCCGACTGGCTCATCCACGACCTGCGGGACGCCGGCCGGGCGGTGGGCTGGCTGGCCTAGCTCAAGCGGCCTGCCCGGCGGCCTCGACGAGGCCGCCGGCCTTCTTCCACTCCCCCATGCCATTGGTGAGCTCCACCACCCGATGAGCTCCCAGACCGCGCAGCGACAGGCTCACCCGGCGGATCCCGGGATCCTGCGGTCCGCTGCCGATGACGAAGAACTCGGTATGCTCAGTCGTGCCCGGCGGCAGAGCGGTCAGTCCATCGGGACCGGCCGGAACGGCTCCCGGGACATGCCCCTGGTTGTAGTCCCCCCGCCAGCGCGCGTCCACGACGCAGAACGGCGGGAAGGGGCGGCGCAGCCGACGAATCAGCTCCGCGGCGTGGGTCTGAAAGATCACCCCGTCGAAATGCGGGTCCATGGCACCCTCCTTGGTGTGCCCGGATGGTATCTCATGCGCGCCGGATCATGCGCCATGGACCTGCGACGTCCCGGGGTCTCGCCACGCCCCGCCCTCTCAGACGGTCCAGCAGCTTTTCGCCGTAGTTGCCGGAATCCTCGGAAGCACGGAGGAGCACGAGCCGGAAGTGCCTCCTCTGGGCGATCTCCCGCAGCACCTCGCCGCAGGAGGGGCATTGCCGCAGGAGGTGACGCACGAACAGCATGGCCTCAGACTGCGGGAGCTCGGACCGGAAGAATTGTTCTGCTGTGTCTCGCGAGAAGTGCTCGTCTCTCATTGCAAATTCCTCCCAGGGACGGTCCAAGTCGATCATCAGACCTCCATCAAATATTCGTTGCCGGTGAGCGGAATTCTGGGACAAAAAGAATGCGCGGGCTTGGACCACCGCTATCGTGGAAACCGAGAACGTCTCGCACCGACGCAGATTTCCTCGGGTGGATGAGGCCACCCTAATGAGAAGACCCTGAAAAAGATCTTAAAGGTGAGCTCGAAACCAGCGCTGAGTGGCGTTCAGGGCCTGGATGAGCTGGGGGGTGGGGCCGGCGAACGGGTGACGGCTGCCGAAGGTGTGGCTGGCGCCGGGGATCACCCGCAGCTCCTTCTCGCCGCCGGCCCGCCCGGCCAGCCGCCGGCCCTCCTCGACGGGCACGGTCTCGTCGTCGGCGCCGTGGACGATCAGCCAGGCGGCGCGCAGGGCCGGCGGAAAGCGGTCGGCGTCCGCGATGGCCGCCCAGGTCACCAGGGCTCTCACCCGGTCGCGCCAGGGGGAGCGGGCCGCGGCGAGGATGGCATCGCCGCCACCGCGGCCGTGGCCGAAGAGGCCCAGCCGGCGGCGATCCACCCGGCCGGGCGCGAGCGTCTCGCCGGTGGCGGCGAGGACGGCCAGCAGGTCCGCCAGCTCGTCCCCGGGCTGCATGCCGGTACCCGAGAGGTTGAAGCGGATGGCGACGAAGCCCCGCTGGGCGAGCAGAGTGGCCAGGTAGGGGAAGAACCCCCACTCCATGAACCCCTTGAAGCCGTGGCAGATCACCACCGTGGGCCGCTCGCCGGGAGCGGCGGGCAGGTCGATCAGGCCGTGCAGGGTGGACGACGGCGTCTCCAGGCGAAAGGGGATCGTCTCGTTCACATCATCCACGTTGGGGATTGTAGACTGAGGCCATGACGACCGCTCCGCAGACCACCACGCCGAAGCCCTTGCCCCTCGTCAAGCTCCATCAGCGGCTGGGAGCCGTCCTCGGGACCGTCGACGGCGGCGCCACCGCTCCCCTCCGTTACGGCCCGGTGGCCGGGGAGGTCCGGGCGTTGCGCGAGGGGTGCGGCCTCGTGGATCGCTCCTGGACCGGGCGCCTGGAGCTGCTGGGCGCGGATCGCCACCGCTTCCTAAACGCCTATGTAACCTGCGAGGTCAAGGGGCTCAAGTCCGGCGAGGGGGCCTACGGCTTCTTCACCAACCCGAAGGGGGGGATCCTCTCCGACGTCGTGGTGCTCGTCCATGAGGACCGCCTCTGGCTCCAGCTCCCCCCGGGACAGGAAGGTCCCGTAGCCGCCCACCTCGGCAAGTACGTCCTGTCGGACCGGGTGGAGGTGCGCCCGCTGGAGGACATGCTGCCCCTCTCCCTCCTCGGTCCCCGGGCCGCCGAGGTCCTGGAGACGGAGCTGCCGCCGACAGGAGACTGGCATCACGTCCGGGCCAGGGTCCACGGTACCGAGGTGGCGCTCCAGCGCACCGGCCGGCTCGGCGCCGAGGCCTGGACCCTGTGGGTGTCGGCCTCGATCGCGGGCCACTTGGTGGAGCGGCTGCTGGAGATCCCCGGCGTCGTCCCGGCCGGCTTCGAGGCCTTGGAGGTGCTGCGCACCGAGGCGGGCATCGCGCGTTTTGGCCGCGACTTCGGTCCGGAGAATTTCCCCCAGGAGACCGGGGCGGCGGAGGCGGCCGTGAGCTACACCAAGGGGTGCTACCTGGGCCAGGAGGTGGTGGCCCGCATCCACTACCGTGGCGGCGTGCAGAAGACCCTGCGGGGCCTCGACTTCGGGTCCGGCCCCGCCCCCGAGCCCGGAACCCCCCTCCTCCACGACGGCCGCGAGTCCGGCATCGCCACCACCGTAGTCGACTCCGCGGCCCTCGGCCGGCCCATCGGCCTCGCCATCCTCCACCGCCGGGCCGCGGAGCCGGGAACGCGGCTGGACCTGCCGGGCGGGGGGGTGGCGGAGGTGCGGGAGCCGTTCTAGGAAGAGCTCAAAGCAGAGACGATCTCATCCAACTCTCTGGTGAGACCGGGTAGATCCTGCGTCACGATCTGCCACAGAATGTCAAAGTCCACGTGGTCGTAGCCATGGATCAGCCGGTTGCGAAGGCCGATGAGCTGCGGCCATGGAATTTGGGGATACCTAAAGCGATCCGAAGGCGGTACACGGTTCGCGGCCTCCCCGAGAATCTCCAGCAGGCGGATCAAGGCGAGATTGAGCTTTCTGTCGGTATCGAGATCCGCTCGAACCTGCCCCTGCATCATCCCCACTGCCTCCCGCGAATAGTCCAGCATCTGACGCAGGCTGATCGCGGTCTCAGGCCTCGACATACTGGACCTCGGCCTCGGACAGCACCCGATCCCGGAAATAGGGGCTCAGGAAGCCTCGGGTGTTGAGGTCGACTTTGCGGCCCACGATCCCGGAAAGTTCCTGCTCCATGGACAGGAAGGCGAGCCCGGGCACGTGACCCGGCTCGAACTCGACCAGGACGTCGACATCGCTGTCGGGGCCGAAATCGTCCCGGAGGACCGAGCCGAAGAGGGCCAGCTTGCGGATGTGATTCCTCCGGCAGAAATTCTGGATCCTCTGGGGATCGATCTGGACCCTGGTAGCCATTCGCGAAGGGATCGTAGCAGACGGCGAAAGGCCGGAGAGTTTCCCCTCCGACCCTTCAGCCTTCCCAAACTTGGCCTAGACCGTGAACGAGGAGCCGCAGCCGCAGGTGCCGGCGGCCTTGGGGTTGTTGAACTTGAACCCCGCTCCCGCCATGCCGAGGACGTAATCGATGCTGGTGCCCTGGAGGTAGCGGGCGCTCACGGCGTCGACGTAGACGGTCAGGCCGCTCTGCTCGTACACCCAGTCGGTCTCCCGGGCTTCGTTCTCGTAGTCGAGGGCGTATTCGAAACCGCTGCAGCCACCGCCCCGGACGGCGACCCGGAGACCGTGGGAGGGATCGATTCCCTCCTGGTCGCGGGTGATCTTCACCATCTCGACCGCCTTGGGGGTCAGCGTGACGGGGAAGTCCTCCTGGGGTGCAGGAGCTTGCGGGGACGAGGTCGGGACCTGCTCGGTATTTTCCATTTGAAGGCTCCTTGCCCCGGTTGGCCACCGGGAGCATCTACCAAGATAGCGGGAGGGCGGAGGGCTTGTCAAATTCCGTGCGCCCTCCGGGTGCGTGTAAACTGGCCCCTCCGGCGCGTTATCGCCGGCGGGCCGGCACTCCGTTCAGCACCTCGGAAGAGATCCCAAAGGAAAAAGAGACGGAACCACGATGAGCGACATCTCGGCACGGCTCGCCGGGCTTTCGCCGCGGCGTCGCGAGCTGCTCCTGCGGCAGCTCGCCGCGAAGCAGGCTCCCGGGCCGGCGGACCGCATTCCTCGCCAGCCGCGGGACCCGCAGGAGGCCGGCCGGTTCCCCCTCTCCTTCTCCCAGCTCCGGGAGTGGATCCTGGAGCAGCTCTCGCCCGGCACCCCGGCCTACAACATGCCGGGGGGAGCGCGCGTGCTCGGGGCCCTGGACCTGGACGCGCTGCGGCGCGCCGTGGGCGAGATCGTGCGGCGCCACGAGTCGCTGCGCACGACCTTTCAGCCGCCTCTCCAGGCGAGCTCGGGCGAGCCGGTGCAGGTCGTCGCCCCCGAGGCGTCCGTCGCGTCCGTCAATATGAACGACTTGCCGCTCCTCGACCTCTCGGCCTTGCCGCCTGAGGTGCGGGAGGCGGAGGCCGGCCGGCTGATCGCGGTGGAGCGGCGGCTGCCGTTCGACCTCGGCCGCGGGCCGCTGCTGCGGTTCTTCGTCCTGCGCCTCGGCCCCGAGGACCACCTGGCGCCCTTCTCCATGCACCACATCGTCTCCGACGGCTGGTCCATCGGCCTGTTCTTCGCGGAGCTGGTGGCGCTCTACGAGGCGTTCTCGACGGGCTTGCCGTCGCCCTTGCCGGAGCTGCCCATCCAGTACGCCGACTTCGCCGTCTGGCAGCGCGAGCGGCTGCGGGGCGAGCTCATGGCGGAGCAGGTGGGCTACTGGCGCGGCCAGCTCGCCGGCTCGCCGCCGCTTCTGCCCCTGCCCACGGACCGGCCGCGCCCGCCCGTCCAGCGGCTGCGGGGCGCCGGGGAGCCCTTCGCGCTGCCTGCGGAGCTGGCCCGGGCGGCCCGCACCCTGGCCCAGCGGGAGGGGGCCAGCCTCTTCATGGTCCTCCTCGCGGCCTTCCAGGCGCTGCTCGCCCGCTGGACCGGGGAGGACGACGTACCGGTGGGCACCTTCACGGGCAACCGCGGGCGGGCCGAGCTCGAGAAGCTCATCGGCTTCTTCATCAACACCCTGGTGCTGCGCACCCGGCTGGAGGACGCTCCCGGCTTCGATTCTCTGGTGGCGCGGGTGCGGGACGTGACGCTCGGCGCCTTCGCCCACCAGGAGGTGCCGTTCGAGAAGCTGCTGGAGGAGCTGCGGCTGGACCGGAACCTCTCCCATACTCCCCTCTTCCAGGTGCTCTTCGTGCTGCAGAACTTTCCGCTCCAGGCCGTGGAGCTCTCCGGGGTGCGCCTGGCACCGCTCGGCGGAGGGGGCCCGAAAGGGGGGACGAAGGAGCACGTCAATTTCGACCTGGAGCTGATCCTCGCCGAGGCCGGCGACGAGGTGCAGGGCGTCACCGGCTACAACGCCGAGCTGTTCGACGCCGGGACGATCGAGCGTCTGAATCGTCACCTGGCGGCGCTGCTGGCGGCGGCCGTCCGCGAGCCGCAACGGCCGATGCACGAGCTCCCGCTGCTGTCGGCGCCGGAGCGGGAGCAGCTCCTCGTGGAGTGGAGCGGCACGGCCGTGGCCTCCGCCGGGCTGGCCGCGGCGCCGCCGCCCCCGGTCCCCCTCCTCTTCGCGGCCCAGGCGGCGCGCACGCCCGAGGCCGTGGCCGTGGAGCACGACGGCTTGCGCACGACCTATCGCGAATTGGAGGCGCGGTCGAACCGCCTCGCCCGCTTCCTGCGGCGGCTGGGAGTGGGGCCGGAGGTCGTGGTGGGACTGGCCGCGGACCGCTCGCCCGAGCTGGTGACGGGCCTGCTGGCCGTGCTCAAGGCGGGCGGCGCCTACCTGCCTCTCGATCCCTCGTATCCTGCGGAGCGACTGGCCTGGATGCTGGCGGACTCGGGCGCCCCCCTGCTGCTGACCCGGCGGGTCCTGGCGCCGCGGTGGCCGGAGGTGAGGACGGTGCTTCTCGATGGCTGGGAAAGCGAGGAAAGGGACGATAGAGACGGCAGGGACAGCAAGGACGACTGGAGCGAAGGGGATGTCTCTCCAGGGAACGCGGCCTATGTGCTGTATACCTCGGGCTCCACCGGCCGGCCCAAAGGGGTGGTGGTGGAGCACCGGTCCCTCGCCGCCTACGTCCTGGACGCGGCGGCGGCCTACGGCCTCGCACCGGGTGAGCGGGCTTTGCAGTTCGCCTCCATCAGCTTCGACACCAGCGCCGAGGAGATCTATCCGGCGCTGGTGACCGGCGCCACCCTGGTGCTGCGGCCGGAGTCGATGCTGGACTCGGTCCCCCGCTTCCTCGCCGACCTGGATCGCCTGGAGATCACCGTCCTCAACCTGCCCACGGCGTACTGGCACGCGCTGGCGGCCGGACTGGAAGGCTCGGCGCTCCCCCAGGGAGCACGGCGGGTGATCCTCGGCGGCGAGCGGGCTCTCCCCGAGGCCCTGGCCCAGTGGCGGCGGGGGACGGCGGGCCACCCGGCCCGGCTGGTGAACACCTACGGCCCCACGGAGACGACCATCGTCGCCACCCGCCACGAGCTGGCCGGTTCGGCGCCGGATGTCTCAACGATCCCCATCGGGAGGCCCATCGCCGGCGCCCGGGTCTACGTGGTGGACCGCCGGCTCCAGCCGGTGCCGCCCGGCGTGGCCGGCGAGCTGCTGGTGGGCGGCGCGGGTCTCTCCCGCGGCTACCTGGGCCGGCCGGAGCTGACCGCGGCGGCCTTCGTCCCCGATCCCTTCGGCACGGTTCCCGGCGATCGTCTTTATCGCACGGGCGATCTCGTCCGGTATTTGTCAGGCGGCGTCCTGGAGTTCCTGGGGCGGATCGACGGGCAGGTGAAGATCCGGGGTTTCCGAGTGGAGACGGGGGAGATCGAGAGCGCGCTGACGGCCCACCCCCGGGTCCGGGCTGCCGCGGTGGCCCTGCGGGAGGACGATCCTGGCTCGCCACGGCTGGTGGCGTATGTGGTCCCGGCCGGCGAGCCCGGGGCCGAGCCGCCCACCACCAGCGAGCTGCGACGCTTCCTGGCCGATCGCCTGCCGGAGCATATGATGCCCGCGGCATTCGTGATCCTGGAGTCCCTTCCCCGGACCGGCAGCGGCAAGGTGGACCGCCGGGCCCTGCCCCGGCCCGAGGGGGAGCGTCCACGCCTGGAGCGGGAGTACGTGCCGCCGGCCTCCGAGGTTGAGGAGGCGCTGGTGGAGATCTGGGCCGAAACGCTGGGGATCGCACGCGTCGGCGTCCAGGACAACTTCTTCGAGCTGGGCGGCCACTCCCTGCTCGCCACGCAGGTGATCGCCCGCCTGCGCGAGCGCCTGCGCGTCGACCTGCCGCTGATCGCGCTCTTCCAGATGCCGACCGTCGAGCAACTCGCGGTGGTGGTGGAGGAGAGGATCCTCGACGCCCTGGAGGCGCTGGAGGACGAGGAGGTCCAGGCCCTGGTGGGCAGCGGGGGCGCGCCGTGCGCCGTCCCGTGATCGACTCCGAGGACGGCGTGCGGGCGGCGCCGGCCGAGCCCGCCCCCGAGGCCTGGAACGCGACCGCCGCCGAGATCCCGCGCGAGACCCCTGTCCACCGCCTGTTCGAGGTGGTTGCGGAGCGCAACCCGCAGGCCCAGGCCGTTCTGTGGGACGGCCCGGTGGGCGGCGAGGCGCTCTCCTATGGCGAGCTGGACCGCTGGGCGAACCGCCTGGCCCGGCGCCTGCGCGCCCAGGGGGTAGGCCCCGAGACCGCCGTCGTCCTGGACCTGGAGCGCTCGCCCGAGCTGGTGGTGGCGATGCTCGCCGTGCTCAAGGCCGGCGGCTTCTATGTGCCCCTCGACGCTGCCGACCCCGTTGAGCGGCGGGCCTGGATCCTGGCGGACATTGCCACGGGGAGCGCGCCGGTGCACATCGGCCGCGAGGAGGTGATGGCGGCTGAGGAGCCCGGTCGGGCGGACGGTGGCCTGGACGTGCCGGTGAACGCTCTGGACCTGGCCTACGTGATCTACACCTCCGGCTCCACCGGCCAGCCGAAGGGGGTTGCCGTCCCCCATCGCGCCATCGTCCGTCTGGTGGTGAACACCAATTACCTGAGGCTCGGCCCCGGCGACCGGGTGGCCCACATGTCCAACACGGCTTTCGATGCCGCGACGGTCGAAGTCTGGGGTCCACTGCTCAACGGGGCGGCGCTGGTGGTGATCCCCCGCGAGGTGGTCCTCTCGCCCGCAACCCTGGGCGCCGAGTACGGCCGGTGGGGAATCGCGGTGGCGTTCTTCACCACCTCGCTTTTCAACGAGGTGGTGCGCGAGGCCCCGGCGTCGCTGGTGGGGGTCCGCGACCTGGTGGTCGGCGGCGAGGCGGCTTCGCCTCGCCGCATGCGCGAGGCGCGGGCCGCCATGCCGGAGCAGCGACTCCTCAATGGCTACGGTCCCACGGAGAGCACCACCCTGGCCACCTGGCACCGGGTCGAAGCGGTGCCGGAGGGCGCGGCTTCCATCCCCATCGGTCTGCCGATCGCCAATACCCGCGTCCATCTGGTGGACCGCGACCTGCGGCCGGTACCCGTGGGCGCTCCCGGCGAGCTGTGCATCGCTGGGGACGGTCTCGCCCGCGGCTATCTCCACCGGCCCGACCACACCGCCGAGCGCTTCGTGCCCGATCCCTTCGCCGCCGGAGGGGGAGAGCGCCTGTACCGCACGGGCGACCTCGCCCTCCGGCGGGCCGACGGAGTCCTCGAGTTCCTGGGGCGGACCGACGCCCAGGTGAAGCTCCGCGGTTTTCGCATCGAGCCGGGGGAGATCGAGGCCGCGCTCGCCCAGGCTCCCGGGGTGCAGGAGTGCGCCGTGGTGGTGAAGGGGGAGGACGAAGGTCGCCGGCTGGTCGCCTGGCTGGCGCTGGAGGAGGGGGCCGCGCCGGATCTGCGCGGCTTCCTGCGCCAACGGCTGCCGGAGGCCATGATCCCCTCCGCCTTCGCGATCCTCGACGCCTTGCCGCGGACCCCCAGCGGCAAGATCGACCGCCGAGCCCTGGAAGCGATGGAGCCCATGACGCCGATGGACGGTTCCGAAACCACCTTCGAGGCGCCGCGCACGCCGGTGGAGGAGATCGTGGCCGGTGCCTGGGGCCAGGTGCTCGGCCGGGAGCGGGTGGGACGGGACGACGACTTCTTCGACTTGGGCGGCCATTCGCTGCTGGCGAGCCGCGTCCTCTCCCGCCTGCGCGGCCCCCTCGGCGTCGACCTGTCCCTGCGCGATTTCTTCCAGGAGCCCACGGTGGCCGGTCTCGCCCGGCTGGCCGAGCAGGAGCGGCAGGAGCGGCGTAGGGCCGTGCCGCCGCCCCTGGTCCACGTCCCGGGCGCCCCCGGCAGGGACCGGCCGCGCCTCTCCTTCGCCCAGGAGCGGCTGTGGCTGGTGGATCAGCTCCAGCCCGGGAGCACCGCCTACAACCTCCCTCTCCCCCTGGCGCTCGCCGGGCGGCTCGACGTGCCGGCTCTCACCCGGTCGCTGATCGAGATCGCCCGCCGCCACGAGGTGCTACGCACCCGCTTCGTGGCCACCGACGGTGGGCCGGTCCAGATCGTCGAGCCGGTCTCGTGGCTCGGCCTCTCGCCGCTGCCGCTCGTGGCTCTGGACGGGCTCCCCGCCGCCGCGGCCCGTGCCGAGCTGGGCCGCCTCGCTGCTCTGCGGTCGCCGTTCGACCTCGCCCGCGGCCCCCTGCTGCGCGCCGTCCTGGTCCGGGTGGGCGAGAGCGAGCACGCGCTGCTGGTGGACCTGCACCACGCGATCTGCGACGGCTGGTCGCTCGACGTCATCACCCGCGAGCTGTCGGCCCTGTACCGAGCCTTCTCCGCAGGGCGGCCGTCCCCCCTGCCGGAGCCTCTTATCCAATACGCCGACTTCGCCCGCTGGCAGCGGCAATGGCTGCAAGGCGAGGTGGTGGCGGCGCAGCTCGCCTGGTGGCGGAACCGTCTCGGCGAGAACCCGGCGCCGCTCGCCCTGCCCACGGATCGCCCGCGACCGGCCGTGCCGCCGGCCGGCGGGTTCCGCGGCGAGACGCGGGGGCTCGTCCTCCCTCGCGAGTTGGCGGAGCGGCTCGCGGCCTTCGCCCGGCGCCGGGGGGCGACGCCGTTCATCGTCCTGCTGGCGGGCTTCCAGGCGCTGCTCCACCGTCACACCCACCAGGAGCGGATCGCCGTGGGCTCGCCGGTGGCCGGCCGCACGCGGGTGGAGGTGGAGGAGCTGATCGGCCTCTTCGTCAACACGCTGGTCCTGGCCACGGATTTCGGCGGCGAGCCCAATCCCCCCACAATCGCCGAGCTGTTGGACCGGGCGCGGGACGCCACCCTCGGAGCCTTCGACCACCAGGACCTCCCCTTCGAGCAGCTCGTGGCGGCCCTGGCCCGCGACCGCCATCCCGGCCGCCAGCCGCTGTTCCAGGTCATGTTCGTGCTGCAGAACAACGCCCGGACCGAGCTCGATCTGCGGGACCTCACCCTGACCGCACTGCCCGGGACCGGCGCCCGGACCGGCGGCGGGGCGATGTTCGACCTCACGCTCGGCGCCATGGAGGTGGACGGGGGGATCGTCTGCGGCATCACCTATGCCGCCGAGCTGTTCGATCCGGCCACCATCCTCCGCCTGCTGGAGCAGTACCGGCGCCTGCTGGAGGCCATGGTGGTGGATTCCGGCCAGTCCATCGATCAGGCTCCCCTGTGGTCCGCGGCGGAGCGGCATCAGCTCACGGTGGAGCTGGCGGTGACCCCCGCGGCGCTCCCCGCAGCGGTCTCCGAGGATACGGCGGCCCTCGCGGAGGCACGGCGGGCGGAGCTCGAGCGCCGCCGCGGCGAGGTGGCCTCCCGCCGCGGTCAGCTCTCGGCGGACCGCCGCGCCCTGCTGCGCAAATGGGTGGGCGGCGGCGCGGCGGTTTCAGCTCCTACGGTCAGCTCGGCCGAGCCGGCGCCGCCGAGGGTCAGCCCGCTGGTGGAGCTCCAGACCGCCGGCCGCCGGCCGCCCCTCTTCCTGGTCCACGCCGCGGGCGGCCTCGCCCATGAGTACGTGAGCCTGGCCCAGAGGCTCGGTCCGGACCAGCCCTTCTACGGTCTCCAGTCGCCGGGTCTGGCGGGTGGGGAGCTCTTCGCCTCGGTGCCGGAGATGGCCGCCCGCTACGTGGAGGCGGTCCGCTCCGCCCGGCCGTGGGGACCCTATCGCCTGGGCGGCTACTGCATCGGCGGCGCCGTCGCCTTCGAGATGGCCCGCCAGCTCCGCGCCGCGGGCGAGGAGGTCGAGGACCTCGTGCTCATCGACAGCCCCGGGCCCGTTCCCGTGCCCCCGCCGCCCCCGAAGACAGGCGACGACGCCGAGTTGCTGGCCTCCCTGGTGCGCGCCCACGGCGGCGACCTGGAGATCTCCGCGGCCGAGCTGCGCGCTCTGCCGGCGGACGAGTGGATCGGACGGGTGGTGGCGCAGGCCCGGGAGACGGGGATCGTCGGCGAGTCGTTCGACGCCGGCCAGCTCCAGCGGCGGTGGGAGGTGATGCGCAGCAACGTCCGGGCGATCGGCCCCTACGTTCCCGACGGCCCGCTGCTCCTCGGCGCCGTCCTCTTTCGCGCCACCGAGCAGCCGGACGAGTACCGGGGCCAGCCCACCCTCGGCTGGGAGCGCTGGCTGGAGGGATCCATCGCGGTGGTGGACGTGGAGGGAGGGCACCTGGACATCCTTCAGGAACCCGCGGTCGAGGCCATCGCCCGGGGGCTGCAAGGCCGGGCGGTGCCGGGCGGCGCGATATGATGCCCGGGTGATCCGCGCCGTCCTCTTCGACTTCAACGGCGTTCTGGTGGACGACGAGCCGATCCACCTGGAGGTGTTCCAGCGGGTGCTCGCCGAGGAGGGGATCGCCCTCTCCGCCGAAGAGTACTGGGCCCGCTACCCGGGTCTCGACGATCGCACCTGCTTCGCGGCGGTGCTCGGAGGAGCGGGAGAGCCCGTCACCGTCCCCCGCCTGATGCGCCTGATGGCGCGCAAGGCCAGCTACTACCAGGAGCGCATTCGCCGCGGCGGCTACCCCTTCTTCCCCGGCGCGGTCGAGCTGGTGAGGACCCTCGCCGCGGGCGGGCGCATGCTCGGCGTGGTGAGCGGCGCCCAGCGCGAGGAGGTCGAGGGGGCGCTGCGCCAGGCCGGCATCGTCGACCGCTTCAAGGTGCTGGTCACTGCCGAGGACGTCGCCGAAAGCAAGCCCGATCCCGAGGGATATCTCAAGGCGCTGGAGAGCCTCAACTCCCAGCCCCCGCTGCCGGAGCGCCTGCTCCACCCCCACGAGGTGCTGGCCGTCGAGGACAGTCCGGCGGGCCTCGCCGCCGCCGCCGAAGTGGGCTTCCCCACCCTCGGGGTTGCCCACACCTTTCCGGTTGGCCGCCTCTCCCGGGCCGACGCCGTGGCGGCGAGCCTCCGCGAGCTGACCCCCGAGGGGCTCGACCGGCTCTTCGCCGAGGTCAGCCGGCGGTGACTCCGTTCGTGACTCCGGAGATTCGTCAAAGGGCCGAGCAGTTCGTCCGTCCTCTCTACGCCGGGCTGGACGGCGTCCAGACCTTCGATCGCGTGGAGCGTCTCCGCCTTCGCGTGGCCGGCTTGGCGGAGGGATCGGAGGTGGACGAGGATCTCCTGGAGCTCCTCCTCCTCTTCCACGGCGTCGTGGACCGCCTGGGCTCCCTCGCCCCCGGCAGCCGGCTGGACCTCTTCCTGCGCGACCTCGGCCTGCCGGACACCCTCGCCCGCCGGGTGCGGGCCGGCCTCGGCAGGATCGGGGAAGATCCCAAAGGGCCCGAAGAGGAGCTCCTCCACGACGCCCGGCTCCTGGAATCGGCGGGCGTCACCGCCGCGGCCGAGCGGCTGATGGCCCTGGGGAAGAAGCGGACACCCCTGGCGAAAGCCCTGAGCCAGCTTGACCCCGGCCCGCCGCCCGAACGCTACCGCACGGCGCGGGGCGCCACGCTGGGGGCCGCCCGCCGGCAGGAGGCCGAGGAGTGGATCGCGGACCTGCGGCGGCGGATCGCCGCGGAGTAGGCCTTCACCCGGCAAGCTATTTCGTGGTCCCCACCGGAGCCGCCGCAGCGGCAGCCGGCGCCGCCACGGCCGCAGGCGCCGGAGCGGGCGCCACCGCCGCCTTCGGTGCGCTGTCGTCCAGCCACTTCTGGAAATCCGCCTCGCTCTCGACGGTCAGGTAGCCTTGCATCCGGTAGTGGGTGAGGCCGCAGAGCTGGGCGCAGGCGATCTCCCAGCAGGTCTTGCCCACAGCGCAGTCCGGCAGCTTCGCCTTGGGCGGATTGATCTCGGTCGGGGTGAAGTAGACCGGGATCACCTGGCCGGGGATGGCGTCCTGCTTCACCCGCATGACCGGCAGGTAGAAGCTGTGGATGACGTCCTTGCTGGAGAGGTAGATGAGCGCCGGCTTGGCCAGCGGCAGGTGGAGCTGGTTGACGGTCGTGATGTCGTCCTTGCCCGCGGGATCGTTGGGATCGAGTCCGAGAGGATTGCCGTCCGTCACCAGCTTGAGGTCCGTGCGGCCGAAGACGCCATCCCTGCCTGGATATTGGACGTTCCACGCGAACTGCTGGGCCACCACCCGGACCTGCACAGCCTGCGACTTGTCCGGCAGGGCGTTCACCCGCTTGGCCCAGATGGGGACGGCGAAGAGCACCAGGAGGATCACCTCCACCAGCACCACGCCCGCCTCGCCGTAGGTCGAGAACCCGGCCTTGGCTCCGGCGTAGGTCGCCACCGGGTTGGCCTTGCGGCGGAAGCGGATGAGGCAGTAGACGAAGAAAATGCCCCAGCCCACGAACAGCAGCAGCATGAACCAGTGGACGATCGCCGTGAGCTGATCGAGCTGCTCGCCGTGCGACGAGGCGACGGGAGGAAAATTCATGGGGAGACCGAGCGTGGTCTGCATCAGTGTTTCTCTCCGTGGATGAGGCGCAGCCGCTGCCGCACCATGGCCTTCTCGTTCAGCTTTCGGGACCTCCGGCGGAAGTCCAGGAACACCTTGCCGATCCCCACGTAGACCACCCCGACCAGGGCGATCAGCGTCAGGATGGCATTGTTCATCCCCTTCGTCATCGGCGCATCGGCGGCGCCGTAACAGGTGGCGCAGGCCACGGCGGCCTGCGGCAGGGAGAGCCACACCGCCGCTGCGGTCAGCGTCAGGAACGATCTTAAATTCTTCCTCATGATCGTCACTCCTCGATCAGTCCTCGTCGTCGGGAGCCAGCTCCCGGAGCTTCTTGCGTACTCTCAGGCCGTAGACCAGCAGGACCAGTCCCAGGGCGACGAACAGCAGCCCGACGGCCAGGTCGCCCCCGCTGCGCGTCGCCTGCCAGCTCTGCACGCCCCAAACGCCCACCCAGGCCGCCAGCAGCACCGAGGCGGCGATGAAGAACAGGTGGAAGGAGCGTAACGACAGGCTCATCGGAGCATCCGCTGGTCCCATTGCGAGAGCGAGGGGATGGCCATCAGCACCACGAAGAAGATCACCGTGAGCAGCAGCACCCAGTAGATCAACTTCCGCTCGTGAGAAAGATGCATGAACACTGCCGCCACCAGCGAGCCTTTGAAGCTGGCGATCACTAGCGCCACCAGGATGGCGAGACCCACGGGCATGTGGAAGTAGCTGACCGCGACGGTCAGGATGGTCATGACCATCAGGGTCACGAAGACCACGATGTAGGCTCGGGTCTGCTTGCGGATCGATTCGGCGTCGCTCGCGCTCATCGCTTGGGCTCTCCTCAGAGCAGGTAGAGAGTCGGGAACAGGAAGATCCAGACCAGGTCCACGAAGTGCCAGTAGAGGCCCGCCACCTCGACGCGGTTGGTGAACCGCTCGGGCTGGGTCTTGAACATCTTGGAACCGGGGCCCAGGAAGTAGCCGTTGAGGATCATGCCGCCGATCACGTGCAGGCCGTGCAGGCCGGTCAGCGTGAAGTAGATGGCGAGGAAGGTGTTGGTCTTCGGCAGCAGGCCGATCTCGAACTTGTGGCCATACTCGAAGCCCTTGACGACCAGGAAGCCGACGCCCGCCAGCAGCGTGAGCCCCATGTAGATGCGGTACTTCTTGAAGTCGTTGAGCTTGAGCGACGCCCACGACATCACCATGGTCACCGACGAGGCGATGAGGATGATGGTGTTGAGCGTCGCCAGCGGCACGTTCAGGAACTCGCGGCCGTGGTGCCAGGTGCCGGCCGGAGCGCCCGTGCGCAGCAGCACGTAGGAGGAGAACAGAGCGCCGAACAGCATCACCTCGGAGGCGAGGAAGAGCCAGACGCCCAGCTTGGCGTTGAACACTCCGGTGTCGGGACGGGCCTCTACGGTATAGGGAATCTCCATCGCTTCAAGCCTCCTGGAGCTGGTGCTGGGGGGTGAAGTCCGTCGACGCGCCCGGCAGGCTGTAGTCGTAGGGGCCGCGGTGGACGGTGGGGATCTCCGCGAAGTTGCCGTGGGCGATGGGCGGCGACGGCGCGGCAGCCCATTCGAGGGTGGTGGCCTCCCACGGGTTGGCGCCCACCTTCTCCCCCTTCTTCATGCTCCAGAAGAGGTTGAAGATGAAGGGGATCTGCGACAGGCCGAGGAGCCAGGCCGAGCCCGACATGAAGGCGTTCCAGTGCAGCACGGGCTGGGCGTGGGAGTAGGAGGCGCCGCCGTCGTACAGCCGGCGCTGCACACCCGCGAGCCCTTGAATGAGCATCGGGAAGAAGACACCGTTCATGAACAGGAACGACGGCCAGAAGTGGATCTTGCCCAGGAGCTCGCTCATCTTGCGGCCGGTGACCTTGGGGAACCAGTAGTAGATGCCGGCGAACATGGCGAAGACCGTCCCCGGCGCCACCACGTAGTGGAAGTGGCCAATGACGTACAAGGTGTCGTGCAGGTGGATGTCCGCGGGCGCGAGACCCAGGGGCAGGCCGGTTAAGCCCCCGATGGCGAACATCGGCAGGAAGGCGAGAGCGAAGAGCATCGGCACCGTGAAGCGGATCGAGGCCCCCCAGAGGGAAATGAGGAGGGCCGTCAGCACGATCACCGACGGGATCGAGATGATCATCGTCGTGGTCTGGAAGAAGGTGCTCATCACCGTGCCCATGCCGGTCATGAACATGTGGTGGGCCCAGACGATGAACGACATGAAGCCGAGGAAGGTCACGGCGTAGACCATGGAGCGGTAGCCCCACAGCGGCTTGCGCGTGTTGTTGGCGATCACCTCGGCGACGATGCCGAAGGCCGGCAGGATGAGGACGTAGACCTCCGGGTGGGCCAGGAACCAGAACAGGTGCTGCCAGAGCAGCGGGCTGCCGCCGCCGGCCACCTGGAGCTGCTGGCCCGAGACCACCAGGCCGGAGGGCAGGAAGAAGCTCGTCCCCGCCAGGCGGTCCATCATCTGGAGCACCGCCGCCGCCTGCAGGGCCGGGAAGGCCAGCAGGAGGAGGAACGAGGTGACGAACTGCGCCCAGACGAAGAACGGCAGCCGCATCCAGGTGAGGCCCGGGGCCCGGAGCTGGATGATGGTGACCAGGAAATTCATCGAGCCCAGCACCGAGGAGATGATCAGGAACAGCATGCCGAACAGCCACATCGTCTGCCCCGTGGGGGCGATGTCCGACAGCGGCGGATAGGAGGTCCACCCGGACTGGGCGGCGCCGCCCGGCGCGAAGAAGCTCGACAGCATGATCACGCCGCCGATGAAGTAGGACCAGTAGGATGCCATGTTGAGCTTGGGGAAGGCCATGTCCGGCGCGCCGATCTGCAACGGCACGATGTAGTTGCCGAAGGCGCCCACGGCCAGCGGCACGATCCCGAGGAAGACCATGATCGTGCCGTGCATCGCTCCGAGCTGGTTGTAGAACTCGGGGACGATGATGCCGCCGCTGGCCTTGAGGAGCTTGCCGACCAGGGGGATCGGCTGGTTCGGGTAGGCGATCGACCACCGCATCATCATCATCAGCGAGAAGCCGAAGAGGAGGAAGCAGAGGGCGGTGAACCCGTACTGGATGCCGATGACCTTGTGGTCCTGGGAAAAGACGTACTTCTGCCAGAAGCCCAACTCCTCGTGGTGAGCTTCCCCGTGCCCGTGGGCAACCCGTTCATCGACTAATGCCATCTACGCTCTCCTTCAGACGGTGACCGAACGTCAGGACACACCCAAGCCGCGGGAGGCCGCGATCCAGCCGCCTGGGGGCCTGAACGACTTTGGCGACATTTGATGCTTCATGCGAACGACTTGGCGTAAGAGACGGCGGGAGTCTACGACAGGGTTGGGACGGCCCGCAAGGGTGTCTAGAAGGGGGTTGAATTCATTATGCACCTCGTACATAATGTTTCTGCTGCATAATTCCGATGAGGCTACCTTTTCTCGACCGCGACGAGGAGGCCGCGCGCCTGACACGGCTGTTGGAGAGCCGGGAGGGCTCTCTGGCCGTGCTGTATGGCCGCCGCCGCTGCGGCAAATCGCGGCTCCTGCGGGAAGTCCTGCCGCAGGAGCGATCCATCTACTACGTGGGCGACGAACGGGAGGCCACCCTTCAGAGAGCGAGCCTGGCCTCGGAGATCGCCCGGCTCCTCCCCGGGTTTGACCGGGTGGCTTACCCGGATTGGGATTCTCTCTGTGCCCGCTTCTGGAACGAAGCCAGCCCTGGGACGGCGCTGGTCCTCGACGAGTTTCCGGCCCTGGCCGCCGTAGCCGGCGAGCTGCCGAGCGTGTTGCAGAAATACGTCGATCGCTTCCCCGAGCGGCGCCTCCATCTCCTCCTCGCGGGCTCCTCGCAACGGCTGATGCAGGGCCTGGCGCTGGATCGCACGACGCCACTGTTCGGTCGTGCCCGGGAAATCCTCAAGATCGCCCCCCTCAGGGCCGGCTGGATTCAACGCGCCCTTCCCCTGCCCGATCCCATCCAGGCTGTCGAGGCCTATGCCGTCTGGGGCGGTGTCCCGCGGTACTGGGAGCTGGCCGGCGATCATCCGGACCTTGCCGCGGCCGTGCGGGCCTTGGTCCTGAGCCCTCTCGGGGTGCTCTATGAAGAGCCCTCGCGCCTGCTCCTCGACGACTTGCGCGACACGGCCCAGGCGGCGTCGATCCTCGGCCTGATCGGTCAGGGCTGTCACCGGGCCTCCGAGATCGCGGCCCGTCTGGGCAAGCCGGCCACCTCCCTGTCGCGGCCCTTGGAGCGGCTGATCGAGATGGATCTCGTGGCGCGGGAGACGCCCTTCGGCACCTCGGTGCGCAGCAGCAAGCGCACTCTCTACCGGATCGCCGATCCCTTCCTGCGCTTCTGGTTTCGCTTCGTTCAACCCGATCGCTCGCGGCTGGAGGCCCGGCAGCTCGCCGCTGTCGAGAGGGACGTGGCAGCCAGCTTTCCACGCCACGCCGGGGAGGTGTGGGAAGAGTTGGCGCGGGCGAGCGTGCCCGCGCTCGAATGCTTCGGCAGGACCTGGGGACCGGCCGGCCGCTGGTGGGGCCCCGGCCTGGATCGCCAGCCGCTGGAGATCGATGTCGTGGCCGAGAGTGAGACACGGGATGCCCTCCTCATCGGCGAAGTGAAGTGGACGGCGCCAGACGACCCGGCGCGCACGCTCCATGAGCTGGAGAGGAAAGCGGCGCAGCTTCCTCTCGTCGAGGGGCGAAAAGTCTTTCTGGCGCTGTGGCTCAAAGCGCCGGTCCAGGGATCGCTCAGCGATCAGGTGATGACCCCGCAGCAGGTGCTTGCCGGGTTGTGTTGAAGCGGACAGAGGGCCGGGGTGATGAGGGGCCTCGGCGCCTCCCGGCTTCCGGGCTAGGCTCATTACGGAGACCCGCCATGAAGACACCGCTAATCATGGAAGGCGAGATCACCGAGGACGGACACCTGCTCGTCGATCTGCCCCCGATCTGCCCAGCGGCCGAGTTGTCGTGACCGTGGAGCTGGTGCCCGAGGACGACCTCGAATTGACCGATGAGGATCTGAAGGGCGCCAGGCTCACCGCGGAAGAGATCGCCCAGTCACCAGAGATCGGCGCGTGGTCAGACTCTGATGTTCCAAGCGGTGCGGAGTATGTGGAAAGACTTCGGCGGCCCTGCGTCCCTACTCCTCCAAAGCCCTGAGATCCCCAGCTTCTTCATCGACTTGTCGGCCGACCTCGCCGATGTACTTCGCCATAAAGAAGACCGATCGCCAGTGCTAGTTTATCGCCCCACTCCTCCGGTGAGGATTGCAACTCAAATTCAGCTACAAAATCGTCGATGAGCTCCGTCAACTCGTGTGAAGAAAACCCACGGGTTACCTGTTCTCTGAGGAAGTTTAGTTTCCCGATTTTTCGCCAAAACACAGATAAACTTCGTGGGAATGCATCGAACTTCTGGAGGATCTTCCGGTCGATCAGGAAAAGACCCCGAGTAATCAAGAGAGAGTGATCGGCGGTGCCGGATGGGAAATGAGTGAAGAAGAAATTGTAAGCATCCCAATCCTCCTGAGTTTTCCCCCGAAAACTTTCCTCCAATTCCCTCAGCATCTCCAACTCTGATTCTGGCTTTTCCCCCTTCGCTACTAGTTCTCGCCCAACCCTGAGGCACTCATCCAGCGATTCTTGATTGAATTTATTCTCAACTTCCTTTTCTCCGTAGACTTCTGCATACAAACTCCGCCAAGCCTTCGCCTTTTCCCAGGGGCGCACCTTTAATCTCACTTGAGACTTTGGCACCACCTTGGCGGCCGGGCCATTTCCGTCCCAGGAAATAACCGAGACGGTCCCATCGTCGTTATCTTTGGCAAATTGGCAATATTCTCGGCCGTCGGGATATTCGATGTGGGCCTCGAAAGGCCACTCTTTCGGATCTGGGTTACTTGGATCATTCATTGTCATCCTCAATCAGGGAATCCACCAAGCTTGATATATCCTGAATCAATAGCCAGATAGGCAGTCAGCAACTCTACCAAATTGCTACTCACATTATCGACATGACAGATCACCTCGCGGTCCGCCGTCGATGCAATCAGCTTGACGAAATCTACAGTTTGACCAGCAGTAAGCGAGGACTCGAGCTGAAGCTGCCGTGGAGGAAAAAACCCACCAGCCACCGTGGCCGAGAAGCACTTTGCCGGAGAAAGGGGGTACAGAATGGTGGTATCTTCTTCGACCAGCGCTCCTCTTATAATGACCGGCACATCCGATTTGATGAAAGATCCATCTGGAGCTGCCTCGTAAACAACCCAGTCCCTAAGAACGAGAAATGGCACCAGCTCCTGGCTGGTTGCAAAAGTCGCAATGTTTGACTGGGCCGCCTTGAGCTGTTCCTCTGTATTCAGGAGTGTAGAGTAAACGTCCACAGAAGAGTGGCGGGCCAGAATATCCTCCGGCAGTTTGGCTAGCTCGATCATAAAGGAAGGAGTTCGCGAGTACTGGCACAGAAGCCAATAGCTCCAAGCCAAGCGTTCTTCGGGTTTCAAAATCTGGCCGCTCAGAAGTTTTTCGTATAATGGCTTCACAAGCCGTTCGAAGTAAGATAACGCATCCTCCAGATCCTGGCTGTAGAGGTAACTCTCCGCCCCCCATTCTCTAGGCCCTGTTCGGCCCTTAATGAGGGTGCCGTCAGCTCTTCGGCTAAACTTTATGATGAGCCCATTTTTATCCGCCCAAGGTTCATTGGTAAACCTGGGACTGAAATGATTTCTAATAGTGTTCTTGCTCATCAGTTATGATGACGGCGAAGCCGCCGATCAGGACATGCCGGGCTTGCGCGTCATTGAGGGCTTGGTCGATGCAGGCGACATCTTCCAGGCTTGGCGGGCGTGAGTACGTGCCATCATCTGGGTCATCCACCTGTCGGCCTCCTCGAAGGTCTCGAAGCGATAGAGCCCACCCGGCACGAGCTTGTCCGTTCCGCGCAAGGCCCAGGCCGTGCGCAACAGTTGGTCGGCATCCTCGAGGGTGGTACGCGTGGTCTTGCGGCGCCCGACGACCTTGCCGATGGGCTCCTGGTCGAGACTTTCAGCAGATCCGGTCCGGAGCATGGGAGCAGTCTACCATCCAGCGTGCTAATGGAGCATCACAGCAGATTTGACGGGGTGCCCCCATGGGGCGCGCTAATTATGGTCTGCCCGTCCGGCCCAACGGGCCGGGAGATCCCAGCCCAGGGCTGAGGCCGAAGGCCGATGCCCTGGGTGGAGGGATGACAACGCGGTGCGGCCTGAAAGGCCGCGAGACCGTTGGGCCGGCCAGTCCTTGGTCGAAAAGTTCTCGCGGCCTTTCAGGCCGCAAGGATGGGGTGGCCTTTTTCCCCAGGGCATCGGCCTGCGGCCTCAGCCCTGGGCTAGGTCTCCCGGCCCGTTGGGCCGGTGGATAGATCGACAGATGAGGTGCCTTTTTCCAGGAGCCTGTCGGGAACTCACTCGTCATTTCTGGAGTGACGAGGTACTAGGTTCCCAACGCCCTGAGATCCCGCTCCAGCTTCTTCATCGACTCCTCGTCGAACGCCTCGTAGTACCCGCGGATCCGCCCCTGCCCGTCCACCAGCACGAAGCGCGTGCTGTGGAGGATGGGCTCGGCCGTGGGCGTGGCCGTAGGGTTTTGCGGTGTGTTGTCGATCCCCAGCTTGAAGCCTTCTTTGGAGAGGCGGTAGATCTGCTCGCCGTCGCCGGTCAGGAAGAGCCAGCGGTCCGGGGCTTTGAAGGATTGGGCGTAGGTCTGGAGCACGGCGGGGGTGTCGTACTTCGGATCGACCGAGAAGGAGACGAGGCGCACGGGGAGGTTGGGGGGGAGGCCGCGGTTGAAGCGGGCCATTCGCGCCGTCATCATGGGACAGGAGGCGGGGCAGCGGGTGAAGATGAAGTCGGCCACCCAGGGGGCTCCCGCGAGATCTTTGAGGGTCACCGTGCGGCCGTCGCGGTTGGTGAGGCTGAAGTCGGGAACATTCCACATCACCTGCGGCGGCTCCGGCCGGCGGAGACGCTGGACCGCCGTGGCGGCGACCACCAGCACCAGGGCGGCGATCAGGAAACCCCAAAGCAGGCCGCGGCGGATGGACGGAGCCATCTAGTCCACCCTTCCGCCGCGGGTGGCGGCGAGGCTCGCGGCCAGGCAGACGAGGCCCAGGACGGCGGCGATCCCCAGCGAGACCGCCACTCCCGGCAGGCCGCTCCCTTGCGAGGCGGCCGGTCCGTAGAGCACTTCGCGCAGAGCCGCCACGCCGTAGGTGAGGGGGTTGGCGCGCATCAGCGCCGAGAGCCAGAGCGGCGCGCCGTTCACCGGGAAGAACGCGCCCGAGAGGAGCCACATCGGCAGCAGCACCACGTTCATGATGGCGTGGAAGCCCTGGACCGAATCGAGCTTCCAGGCGAAGAAGAAGCCCAGAGCGGTCAGTGTGACCGCGAGCAGCGCCAGCACTCCCGCCGCCGCCAGCGCCGACGCGGCCGTGAGGTGGACTCCCGAGACCGGCGCCAGGGCCAGGAAGACGACCCCTTGCAGCCAGGCCAGGGTCGCCCCGCCCAGTACCTTGCCCATCACCAGGGCCGTCCGCGAGACCGGCGCCACCAGCACGCCCTGGAGAAAGCCCTCGTGGCGATCCTCGATCACCGAGATGTTGGAGAAGATGGCGGCGAAGAGCAGCACCAGGACGATGGTGCCCGGAAAGAAGAAACCAAAGTAGTTGAGGCCCGCCGGTCCGCCCGGGAGGCGGAAGGAGCCGGAGAGGCCGCTGCCCATCAGCAGCCAGAAGAGGAGCGGCGTGGCCACGGCGCCCGCGATGCGGCTGGGTTGGCGGAAGAACCGCGTCAGCTCCCGGCGCCAGAGGGTGAAGACGGGGAGGATCATCCGCGCGGCTCCTCGCGGTCTTCGAACGCCCGGCCCGTGCGGTGCAGGAAGACGTCCTCCAGGGTCGGCCGCGCCACGGTGACGGCGTCGATCCGTCCCGGGAACGCCTCGGCCAAGCGGGCCACGAGCTCGTGGGCCCGCTCCCGCTCGATCCGCACGGCCCCTTCCCGCACCTCGGGCGCGGGGCCGGGGAAACGCGTAGCGAGATCCCGAGCGAGCCCTTCGGGGTCCGGCCCGGTGAGCGTCACCACGTCGCCGCCGATCTCCTCCTTGAGAGCGGCCGGAGCCCCTTCGGCCACGATCGTCCCGCGGTCAAGGAGGACGAGGCGGTCGCAGCGGTCCCCCTCCTCCATGAAGTGGGTGGTGAGGAGCACCGTCACCCCGGCGGCGCGCAGCGACTCCAGGGTCTCCCGCAGGTCGCGCCGGGCGCCGGGGTCGAGCCCCGTGCTGGGCTCGTCGAGGAGCAGCAGGCGGGGATCGTGAAGCAGGGCCTTGGCGATCTCCACCCGCCGCCGCAAGCCGCCGGAGAGCTCCTTCGTCCGCTGCTCCCGCCGCTCGGCGAGGCCGAAGCGCTCCAGGGCGGCGGCGATGCGGCCCTCCAGCTCCCGGCCGGAGAGGCCGTAGAGGTGGCCCTGGTGGACGAGGTTCTCGCGCACGGAGAGCTGGACGTCCAGGCTCGGGCTCTGGAAGACCACGCCGAGCCGACGGCGTACCTCCCGCGCCTGAGTGGCGAGATCGGCGCCGAACATCCGCACGGTGCCGGACTCCGGCCGGGCGAGGGTGGCCAGGATGCGGAACAGGGTCGTCTTGCCGCCGCCGTTCGGCCCCAGGAAGCCGAAGATGCTCCCCGCCGGTACGTCGAAATCCAGACCGGCGAGCGCGGGCCGGGTCGGGCCGCTCTTACGTTTGCCGGGATACGAATATCGAAGGCCCCGGGCCTCGACGGCAGCGGTCTCGGAGGCCATGGGAGAGGTCAGGAGACGACCCGGTCCAGCAGCATGATCAGCAGCAGGGCCGGGAAGTACAGGAGCGACGCCAGCATCAGGCGGCGCGCTCCGGGGTTCGTGCGAGCCTGGGCGAAGGCGAAGGAGAACCCCAGGTAGACCAGGCCGAAGGCGAGGGCGCCCACGAAGTAGACGGTGCCCATCAAGCCCAGCAGCGACGGGAGGAGGGAGACAGGGACCAGGGCCGCGCCATAGAGGATGGCCTGGCGACCCGCCCGGAGCCCCTTGGGGTCGAGCACCGTCAGCATGGGGAAGCCGCCGCGGGCGTAGTCCTCGCGGCAGAGCCAGGCGATGGCCAGGAAGTGCGGGAGCTGCCAGAAGAAGAGGATGCCGAAGAGCACCCAGGCCGCGGGATCGAGCTCGTTGCGCACGGCGCTCCATCCCATCATGGGGGGAATGGCCCCAGGCACGGCGCCGATCACCGTGGCGAGCGAGCTGACGCGCTTGAGCGGCGTGTAGACGAAGACGTAGCCGGCGAGGGCCACAGCCCCCAGCAGCGCGGTGAGCAGGTTCACGGCCAGCGCGAGGTCGGCGAGGCCCAGGACGGCCAGCACGACGCCGAAGAACAGAGCGGAGTCGGGGTCCATGCGCCCCGCCGGCAGCGGCCGGGCGGCGGTGCGATTCATGAGGGCGTCCGTGTCCCGCTCCAGGACCTGGTTGAGCACCGAGGCGCCGGCCGAGATGAGCCCGGTGCCCAGCAGGGTGTGGACCAGGAGTACGAAGGCGAACGACCGGTCCTCGGCCAGCAGGAAGCCCAGGCCGGCCGTGAGCACGACCATCAAGGTGATGCCTGGCTTGGTCATCTCCCAGAAGTCCGCCAGCCGCGCCGAGATGGGCAGGGATGATTCTTCGACCGCTTCGACCTTCAAGACTTCACCCCGCCGGACGTTGCCGTATCTGTGAATGGAATCGTGTTCATGAAAGCTCGCGGCGAGCCGCCGCCGCAGGGAGGCGCGCGCCGCGGGAAGTCTAGCGCGAACGGTCGGGGGATTGCACGGGGGTGTCGCCAGGGCATGAACGCCAGCTCATACACATCTTGCCCGTCGAAGCGGTATGCCCTTCGAAGCCTCACCCCCGGCCCCTCTCCCGGAGGGAGAGGGGGGACTTGGCTGAGAGGATGAAGCTTGCAGGAGGCGCTTGGCGTTTCAACACCGGACGTGGAGCGCAGGGCGCGCCTTATTGGCAATCCCCCTTCGTAGGAGTCCCCCCTCTCCCTCCGGGAGAGGGGCCGGGGGCATAGGCGCTAACTTTGCGAAAGAGGCGATTCCGTTGGCCTCTGTAGAGACGCCCCACGGGGTTCCCCGTGGGCGTCTCTACATTGGGGGCGAACCCCTCCTACCCTAAGCAAAGTTAGCGCCTATGGGGGCCGGGGTGAGGCTTCGGAGGGCAGGCCGCCTTGCCAAGCAAGATGGTGTGTAATGGCATGACATGATGGCTGGATTAGGAAATGGGCGGCGCCTCTCGCGCTCTGCCGGCTTCGAGTTCCTCCCGCGCCTCAGCAATGAGTCTGTCAAGCTTGCCCGCCTCGAGATTCTCCGCAATCTGCTGATCCCAGAGCCAGGCATCCAGCTCCGGAAAACGCGCCCGGAATTCCGCGAGATCTTCAGGAGACACATGAAGAGGCTAAATCTTGCCGACTGTGGCGTCAAGGTCTCGATCCCCCCACAATCTCCACCACCCCCCGCCCGCCATCCAGCCTCAGCCGATCCCCCGGCGCGACCGCCCGCCAGATCCCGGCACAGTTGACCACAGCGGGCCGGCCGGCTTCACGGAGGAGGATCGAGGCGTGGCTCAGCTCGCCGCCGATCTCGGCCACGACTCCGGCCACCCGGGGAAAGACGACGGCCCAGGAGGGCTCCAGGGCGGGGACGACCAGGATGGCGTCCGGCCCCAGCTCACCGGGTCGGCCCAGGAGGGCGACGAGGTCATCCGCCTTCACGGCCCGGCCTTCCACGACGGCGGGCCCCAGGGAGATCCCGGGAAAGATCCGCCGGCCTTCCGCCTCGGCTTGGGACCGCTCGACCTGGACCACAGCGGCCGCGATCTCGTCCCGCGAGGCGGTGAGAGGGAGGTCGAGCGTCGCGGCCCGGGCGATCCGATCGCGGCCGGCCGCGGCGGCTTCCCGCAGGGGCTGGCCGGATTCGAGGTCGGCCCGGCGGAGAAAGAAGACGTCCTCCGGAGAGTCGAGCTCGCCAGCCGTGACCAGACGCCGGCCCTCCTGCAGGATCGCCGATCGCAGCCGTTGCCAGCGCCGCATCAGCTCGTCGCGGAAATGCTCCCGGATCTCGTCGATGCGAAACCAGGGGCGGGCGAAGGGGCCTGGATGGGGATGGGGCGCGCTGAGGATCGCGGGAGAGCCTGCGGAAGCCGACGCGGCGAGATCCCGCAGCAGCACCTCCCGCAGCTCGGCGAAGCGGGGGCGGGCGGGATCGCTCTCCAGCGGCCCCCGGTGACCGTAGCGGACGAGCCAGGCGTCCAACGCGGACTCCCGCGCCGCGGGATCGGAGATTGCGGCGAGGCGGCCGTACTCCTCCATCATCTCCTGCGTGGTCACCCGGGCCGACCCTCGGATACCCAGGAAGCGCCGCATCCGGACCACCCCCGAGAGCGCGCCGTTGATGGCGAAGTTGGTGCGGATCGCCAGCCCCAGCGCCTCCGCGCTCGCCCGGTGGAGGTCCGGGAGGCCCGACGCCGCGGCGAGGCGGGCGTCCAGCCGGGCCAGCTCGCGGCCGATCCCCGCCATGGCGGCGAGGTTGCGGATCTGGAGGAGGATCAGGCGGGGGGACTTGCGGACGAAGCGCCCGAAGAGGAGCCGGCGGTCGGCCGGTCCGCCCCCTTCGCCGCCCACGCCCTCGGTGACGAAGGAGCGGGGGAGACCCCAGTGGTCCATGAGCCGGAAGAAAAACGAGAAGCTCATCCAGGCCCGCTCCGCCAGCTCCACCGCGTAAACCTCGCCCCATCGCCCCACCTCGGGATCCACGGCCGCGAAATAGGAGAGGACCTCGCGCCCCGCGTCGGCGAGGACGGAGACGATCCACGGGCTCGGCGGATCTCCCAGGATCTCCTTGTGGTTCGCGAGCGACAGCGTCTCGTTGCGGGCGACCGGGAAGAGGGCCGGCCGCGCCTGGAGGAGGACCCAGCCCAGGGAATCGCGGGCGAATTCGACGTCGATCCTCGGCGCCGTTTTCCGATACGGCCGGTGGACGGCGATCAGCCACTCCGACCAGGGATCGTCCCGCGCCAGATGGCCCCGCGCGACCTCGCCGCGAGCCAGTCCCGACGTCAGACTCTCGTTGCCGCCGGGCGCCGTGGTCCGCTCCCAGTAGAAGCCGTCGAAGAAGGCCACCCCGGCCTCCTCCGCCTCCACCAGAGGCTGGACGAAGACCGCTCCCAGCGGGGCTCCCCCCTCGCACGGGAGAGCCGTCACCACCCGGGACAGAGACTCCGCGAAGGCCGCCGGCTCGCGGACGGCCAGGGAGAGGAGCTGGCCGGCGTTGGAGGTTGCCTGGGTATCCTCGGTGGGCGAGCCCGAGCGGACGATGACCGGCCGGCCAGCCAGGGAGGGCGGGGGAGCCGCCACTCCCGCGGCCTCGGCGGCGGGCAGCCACCATGTCTCGGGGACGCGCAACCCGGCCGCCGCCGCGCGGCGGAGGTTGTCGAGCTTGGGGACCGACGGGTTCCTAAACCGAGCGAGAGGCCGCCACGGCACGAGCCAGCTCCTCCGCCCATCCTTTGGGATCGTCGATCATGGGGTAGTGCCCCCACTCCGGGAAGACCCGCACCGGCCAGCGCTCCCTTAAGCCCAGGGCCTCGCGGGTCCAATCGAGCTCCTGGAGAGCGACCACCCGGTCCTTCCCTCCCCACCAGATCTCGACGCCGTCCAGCGCCGCCGGCCGCGCGGTGAGGTCCCGCTCCAGGGAGCGCAGCAGCGCGGGGGTGAGCCAGGCGAAGAGGTCCGGCGCCGCGGCGCACCGGGCGTAGCCGTCGAAGAAGGCCCGCGCCGTCTCCGGCGACGGCGGATGGGTGAAGTAGGTAGCTACGAATCGCCGCTGGAAAGGCGCCGTGGCGAAGAGCCGGTTCAGGGCGAAGCGGGCCAGCCCCAGCCGCATCACTCGCGGCATGAGGCGCCGTTCCAGCCCCCAGAGGATCGGCGCCTGGAACAGGAGGGGGATTCCCGCCAGCTCTCCCCGGGCCCGAAGTGCGAGAGCCACCAAGCCGCCGATGCCCGTGGCGTAGACCCGCTCCGGGGCGGCGTCCCGCAGGTGCGATCCCACGGCTTCCAGGAATTCCTCAAAGCCGCCGGCCCGTGGCCGGCCCTCGAAGCCGGGGTAGGGCGTGTCGAGCAGGACTACCTCCTCCGGCAGGTGCCGGCGGGCCGCGGCCAGCCGGGCGGCGCAGTGGCCGTTGCCGCCGAGGAAGGCAATGCGGCGGGGGAGCATGGCGGGATCATAGATTGCCTGGGACCGCCGGCGTCCCGCCGGCTACTAACTCCTGTTTTTAAAGAAGAAGCGGAGTAAGTGGCCGGCGGGACGCCGGCGGTCCCAGGGGAGGGTATACTTCGGCGGTCGCAATCCCCGGTTCGACCATGTCCTCCTCCCGACTCCAGGGAGCCCTGTCCTCCCTCGCCTGGGCCAACGTCGCCCTTCACGCTGCCGGTCTCGGGCTGGCTTGGTTCGGCATACGCGCCGGCAGCGTCGCGGTTCCACTGGCGGCACGCATGGCCTATCTCGCGGACCGGCCTGCGGGTTGGATCTGGGGCTGGGGGATCTGGATGGCCTGCCCCCTCCTCCTCGTCGCCTTCATGGCCGTGCTGCGGAGCTGTCTACCGGCGCCGGGCCCCGCGGCGGACCTGGCCCTTGCCTGCGCCGCGGCCGGCATGAGCGTCGATCTCCTCTGCGACGTGATCCAGATCCAGGCCCTGCCCCTGGTGGCGGCCGGGCCGGTGAGCCTCTTCCTCGTTCTGGAGCGCATCGCCTTCACCGGCGGCGCCACGGTCGCCAACGGTTTTTACACGGTCGGTATCGTGCTGATGATCCTCTGTCTGCGGCCGGTGGCCAGCGTGCCGGCGCGTCTGGCGGGATGGGCCACGGGAATCTCGGGCGCGGTCATGGTCCTCTCCGGCCTTCTCCTCTCTCCAGCTCTTCTCCTGGCTTCGACCGGCCCCACGATCGGCTTCTACTGCTTGTGGACGGTGCTGGTGGCGCGCGATCTCCGGCAGGACCGGCCGTGATCGCGGTCTTCGGCGGCTGCGGAGCGCCCTCTCTCTTCCGGCGGACGGGGAGGCCGGGAGAGAGAGGGCTGGGAGAGTGGGGTCCGCCCCGAAAGGGCGGCGGCAGAGCTAGTACCCGGCCGAGCCCCGGCTCGGAGTGCCGGCCCCGGCCCCGACGTGGACCTCCTGGCCGAGGTACTCCTGGACCACCGTGGGGAGTTGCTTCTCCAGCCAGCGGGCCATGTCCTCCTCGTCGCGCAGGATCTCCGCGCAGATGCGGGCCACTTCGGGCTCGCCCAGAGCGCGGGCGGCCACGATGAGCGCGTTATAGGAGGCGATCTCGAAGTGCTCGGCGGCGTAGTCCGACAGCGCGTTCTTCACCAGCTCATCCGGCGAGATCCCCGTGGAGCGACCCTGAAGGAAACCGGTGACGGCGCCCAGGGCAGTCTTCATCGACGAGGTGCTGCCGCCCAGCCGCTCGATGCAGTCGCGGACGCGCTCGGCGTGCATGCGGGTCTTCTCCAGGTGCTCCGAGATCTTGCGGAACATCTCCGGGCGGTCCTTGACGTCGCTGGCGTGGTTCTCCAACACCTGCACCAGGCTCTTCTCCATAGCGAAGGCATCGTTGAGCCAACTGATGAGCGTCTCCTTCTGATGGGCCATGACTTCATCCTCCTTGTCCGTTGCTCTCCTGGAAGTGTTCGACCGGGCGCCTCAGCGCGCCTTCGCGGAACTCTGCAACGCTCGTGCCGAAGAAGGGAAAGCCGCTTTCCCCGTCTCCCACGGCGCCTGCAAGGAGGGAAAGCCTCTTTCCCTGTCTTCAGCGGCTCCCGGGAAGGAGGGAAAGAGACTTTCCCTTTTTGCGATGAGGCGTTGAAAGAAAGGAAAGAGGCTTTCCCTCCTTCTCCCGAGACCCAGGAAGGGGGAGTCGAGCCGTCATCGAGGGCGATCGAGAGGCCCGGTCAGGCCGGCGCGGCGCCGGAAGGGTCCGGTGTCTCGTCTTCAGTCTTCGCCCGTGTGAACTCTCCTGGAAAGCCGGCGGGATGGTAGCATTGCTCGGCGGCGGCGGCGGCCTTCAGGCGGTCTCCGGCGCTCCGCCGCGGACGGCGAAGAAGACCGCCAGGGCGAGGCATAGTCCCACGCAAAAGCCGACCGAGAAAAACGAGGCCGCGAAGGCCACCAGGTAGAGCACCGGGCCGAAGCGATACTGCTTCGTGATGCCGTCCACCTCCTGCGCACTGGCGTCGTGGGCGAGCAGCCGCCGGTTCTTCGAGGCGTGCCGCCAGAGGCCGTTGAACGCCAGGGCGATGAAGAAGTAGGTGCCGGCGAATACGCCGGCCGCCACCTTGGCCTCCTCCGGGTGCATCAGGTACGCCGCCAGCACCGCGGTTGGGAAGGGGACGAGCGTGACCATCATCAGGAGGAAGCCGTTCCAGTACAGAAAGGGGTGATCGCTGCGCCGGATGAGCGCGAAGATCCGGTGGTGGTTGACCCACATGACGAGGATGGTGGCGAAGCTGATGACGAAGGCCAGATAGCTCGGCCACAGCGCCGTGAGCGCCGGCAGCAGGTGCCCATGCAGCTCCTCCGGCTTCGGCACCCGGATCTCCAGGATGAGCAGGGTGATCGCGATGGCGAAGACGCCGTCGCTGAACGCCTCCAGGCGGCCGGTCTCCTTCTCGTCAGGCATCTCAGGCCCGGGCGGTGGACTCGACGAGCAGAGTCCGCCAGGCGATCCTCCACGCGCCATCCTCGTTGACGAGGACGAGAAGGTCCCGTCCGCGCTCCTCGTACCGCACGTCGTTCAACTGATAGGTGATCGCAAAGGGGCAGCTCACGACGGCCGCCGCACCCCATTCTTCGATCATCAGATCCCCGATCTCGAACGCCTCCACCTTCGCCGCCGCACCGAAATCCCGATAGCTCTGCACGCAAGCCGCCCGCCCTTCGACCCGCCCGGTGAAACCCGGACCGACGAGCACGGCGGTGGGATGAAACAGCGGCTCGAGATCGTCGTAGCGGCCCGCCAGCCAAGCCTGGTTCAGCCGCTCGACGAGGGTGCGGATGGAACCTAGATGCTCAGAGGTCATTTGGCACCTCCAGACGCCTCCTTGTCTTGCCGTTGCGAACAGAGATGAAGAATATTTTTTCGCTCAACCGAGGTTACAAACGGCAGCAAGAACTCGACGACGCGGTCCGAGAAAATGTCGTTATGGTCGCGGATGATGTCGCGTGTTGCATAAACCACCATGAACGGCTCGGTAGCGTTAGGGTGTCGATTCCCCTTGGGCTTCAACCGCGTCGTCCCATACCGGCCCGCCGCTGCCATGTCGAAGCGCTTCACATCCGTCATACTGGGCGAGAGATCCGATCGATAGTACGTTATCTCTGGTTTGGAGTTCTCATCAGGCACGCTCAGCTCATGCGTGCGCATGGTCCGCCGGAAGCCAACCGTGAACAGGCTGCTCGGAAAATCCGGCCAATACGGTGGAATGACCAGGGTTGCAAGTATGCGTGAGAACGTAAACGCCGCGCGATTGGCCGTATCGCCGCGGGACGACAAGGTCAGAAGCACGGGCGCCTGCTCCGCAGTGAATTGACAGTTGAGCGAGCGATTAAAGCCTTTATAGCGAAGCGCCTCGGCCGCCGGATTGAGAAGAATGGCGAGATCTCCAATCCGAGGTACGGCCTCCCCGCAAGTCAGCTCGTCTTTACCCTCCAGGACAATTCGATCCATCGCAGAAAGCAACATCGCGCCACCGAGACTGTGACCGACAGCGATCAACGAAGTGAACGTATTTTCATTCTGCAGCGAGGCGTTCGCATCCTTTTGAATTTTGTCCAAACGTTTCAGCAAGTCCGCCAGTTGGCCCTCCTGCTGTTTACCTTGCTGAATTCTCTCGGCTTCGGCGCGCTGGGGCCAGCCCCCGATCCTCTGCGCGACCTTTTTCCGCTGCCAGATGGTCGTGAGATTTAAAGGTTCGTTTCCAATGGACTCGCCGCGCCAGCCGACATAGATACCCACCACACGGTTTGGCTTCGGTCGGTCGTCGTCTTGGCAGCGCATACCGATGTCTTGTGCGCTCAATGTCTTGAGAATTCGCCTGAACGACACGATGTTGCCATCGGCAGGTGCCGCCGAGTGATGCCATCCGTGGATGAAGACGACGATCGTAGCACCTCCGTGTTCAGCCAACCGCTTGACGTGGCTGAGGACCAAGTCTCTCTGTGCGGGGCTCCATAGCTCACCGGAATCTTTGAATTCGATCACTCCGACGTCAAAAGTGTCAAAGTGCTCAAGTGACGTTCGCGCCAGGGGAGCCCAATATGCGTTGTCGACCGGGCCCTTGTCGGGCAAAGTGAACGTCTCGCGCGAGTCTGGCCATGGGCGCCATGATCCGTTGTCCAATTGGAGGCGGTGTGGTGCATTGGGAACGATCGTGCAGGCGCCGAACGTAGACCAGAGCACCAGCGTTGCGATTTTTCGCATCATAATGACATCCCTCCTTGTGAGTAGCTCCTCAGGACGAGCCCCGCCCTACAGGTCTGCTGTGACACAATAACTAGAAAGAGTATCTCACATTGGGGTCCGAGGTGCGTTGGTGTCAAGCGAGCCGATCGCGCTCTGAAGAATCGCTCAACTCGGCCGCACCCGCCGGGTCAGGCTGGCGATGACCACCGCCAGCTCGGCCGGCTCGGGCACGTGCATGCTGTACCCCGAGGTGAGTGTACAGGCCGGCGCTGGCCTGAAGCTCAAGGACGTTCTCCTCCACGTCGAGGGTCCAGATTCGGGCCAGCGCCGCGTCGGGGCCTGCCGAGCTGGCTGGTGATCTTCAACTGGTCGCCGCCGGTGAAGAAGACGACCGACGCCCCCGCCACGGCCTTGACCCGGTCCTCGGATTTCGCCTGCTCGCGGAACCGCACGTCCAAGTGCTCGTCGCTAGGAAACCCTCGCGCTTGACGATCTCTCCGCCGCGCACCAGCCGTCCCCGCGGCTCCGGCGCGTGGACCTCCCCGCCTGTGACGAGCGTGATCACTCCCACCCACCCTCCCTACGCGGTTTCCGTGGCCGGGGCCGCGCCGCCGTTCCCCGCCTCCACCACGCTCACGGTGCTCGCCTGGGGGCCTTCGAAGCCCTGCTCTTCGGCGAAGCGGACGCGGGAGCCGACGGTCAGTTTGTCGAACCCCGGAGGGTCGAGGACGGCGTTGCGGTGAAAGTAGACCTCGCGGCCGTCGGGGGCGGTGAGGAAACCGAAGCCTTCTTCAGGAAAAACGCGGACGACCTCCCCCTCTGGCGGCAGCACCGGAGATTTCACATAGCCGCGCCGGCGCTCCACGAAGGCCTCCACTTGGCGCTCGGCGGCGTCGAAGGCGTCGCGGATGGCGGCGAAGATCTCGTCCGCCTGCTTGTCCGCCACCAGCTCCGAGCCGGGGACGGTGACGTCGACCCGCACTCGGTAGGGACCGCCGTCGTGATGGTGGTTGCCCGTCGGGAGCTCGAGGGCGATGCGGCAGCTCGTGATGCGGTTGTAGTGGCGTTCCAGCTTGTCGGCACGCTTCCGCAGCTCGGCTTCAATGGGCGGCGTGAGCGTGACGTCACGGGTGGAAATCTCCAGGGGTATCTGCATGGCAGCTCCTTTGGTTCAAAGAAGAGCCGGAGCCTCCAACGCGGGGGAGGTTCGCTCTTCGGGGATCGTTCCGCAAGGCTCGTGCCACGAGCGGCGGGCCAGGACCGGGGCGGGAGGGACCTCACACCTTTTTCGGCGGCAGGTCCCGGGCTTGAGGGTCGTCCTGGAAGCCGTGGTGGTTGTGGCTGCCGTCGCAGAACGGCTTGTTGGCGGAGGCGCCGCAACGGCAGAGCGCGAGGGCGGTGCGGCCGCCCAGGCCGTAGGCCTGGCCGGTGGGATCGAGGATCTGCAGAGCGTCCGCCCCCTCCAGGCGGAGCGGACCGTTCTTCATGACGGTGATCTTGACGTCGGACATTGCGATGGCCTCTCTCTCGAAGACGGGACCCGGACCGCAGCGCCGGCCCCCCTGCGCCGGCAAGCGTTCCCGATCGGAGGCCCGCCGTCAACCCCCCGGGCCTGCGATATCCTGGGCCGCTGTTCTTTCCTCAGAAGCCCAGACGCCCTGACACCGGATCATGAAGCCCCCAGAGCCCGACCAGGATTCCCGCCTTCGCGTCTGGGGGTTCCGCCTCTTCCAGGCGGCGGTGATCGTCTTCGCGGGCTATTTCACCTGGCGCTTCCTCACCCATTCCGACCTCTCCTGGTCGCGGCTCGCCGAGCGGGTGGCGGCGGCGCGGGCGCCGTTCGTCGCCCTCGGGGCCGGGCTGCTGCTGGCGCGCTACGGGCTCTGGGACTGGCGCTTCCGGCGGGCGACGCGCCTCATCCTGGGCACGGCCTCGGGGCCGTTCCTGGGCTTCTTCGTCCTCATGGCCTCGGCGGCGCTCAACCTCATCACCCCCACGGCGCGGGTGATCGGCGGCCTGATGCGGGCGCGCTACTTCGCCCGCGGCTACCAGCGCCCCTTCGGCCTCCTCTACGGCGTCGTGCTCTACGACCAGGTGGCCCACCACGCGGTGATGAGCGTCTGCACCTGGATCGTCTTCAGCGCCACGGCCTTCTACCTGGGCCGGCCCTGGCTCGGCTGGGCCTCGCTGGGGGCGCTGGTCGCGTCGGCGATCGTCCTCGGGATCTGGGGCCGGCTCCGGGGTCCCTTCGAGCAGAATCCCATCGTCCGCTTCCTCGCCCGCCGGGCGGAGCGGGACGAGGGGAGGCTGGACCGCCTCTTTGCCCACGGGCACGAGGCGGTGGGGGTGTTCGTGCGCCTGCTGGGCTCCGGGCCGCTGCTGGTCCAGGCCGCGCTCCTCGGAGTGGCCTACTTCCTGGTGAACGTCGCCGCGCAATGGGCCATGTTCCAGGCCATCGGGGCGCCGGTGAGCCCCTTCGTGGTCCTCGCCGTGGTGGCCCTGGGCACGGCCGTGGGGACCCTCACCGGCACTCCCGGCGGCATGGGGACGACGGAGGTGGCCATGATGGCCTCCTTCAAGCTGATGGGGGTCGACGCGGTCGTGGCCGCGGCGGGCATCCTCCTCTACCGCGGGCTGCACTACGCTTCGATCCTCGCCGTCGGCCTGCCGGCGCTGACCGTGCTGGAGCTGCGGCCGAAGCGCGGGGAGATCGCCGAGGACATCGCGGACGCCGAGAACCTCGAGAACCTCGAAAACGGAGGATCGGAGACCTGAGCATGGACGACCGCCTGCGCGCCCTGCGCGAGACCGAATTTCCCGTCGTCGCCGAGTGCGCCTACCTGAACCACGCCGGCATGGGACCGCTGCCCCGCCGCTCGGCGCAGCGCATGGCGGCCCTGGCGGAGCTCGTCTCACGCACGGGCGACCGCCGCTGGCTCGACCGCCAGGCCGAGGTTGAGCGGGTGCGCGGCCTCGCCGCCGCTCTCCTCGGCGCCCGCGAGCCGCGGGAGGTGGCCTTCGTCGAGAACACCTCCACCGCCCTCTCCATGGTCGCCGGAGGGCTCGACTGGCGACCGGGGGACAACGTGGTGGGCGCGGCCCTGGAGTTCCCCTCCAACGTCTATCCCTGGATGCAGCTCGCCGACTTCGGCGTCGAGTATCGCCAGGTGCCGGAGCGGGACGGGCGGATCGATCCCGAGGAGCTGATCGCCCGTATGGACGGCCGCACCCGCCTGCTGGCCCTCTCCTGGGTGCAGTACGCCAGCGGCTTCCGCTCGGACCTCGCCCGGCTGGGGGCGGCGTGCCGGGAGCGCGGCGTCCTCTTCGTGGTCGACGTCATCCAGGGGCTGGGCGCCCTGGCGCTCGACGTCGAGCGCGAGATGGTGGACGTGGCGGCGGGCTCCGGGCACAAGTGGCTGCTGGGAGCGGAGGGGCTCGGCCTGCTCTACGTCTCCGACCGGGTGGTGGACCGCCTGCGCCCCGCGCGCTCCGGCTGGCGCTCGACGCGCGACATCTTCCAGTGGGCCGACTACGACCTCACCTGGGCTCCAGGGGCGAAGCGCTTCGAGAGCGGCACGTTGAACGTCTACGGCATCGTGGCCCTGGGCGGCTCGCTGGAGGTCCTCGGCGAGGCGGGGGCCGGCAATGTCGCGAACGTTGAGACGCGGGTGCTCGGCCTCGCCGACCGCGCCGCCCGGGGCTTGGCGGACCTGGGCTTCACGGTCGTCAGCTCGCGCACCCCGGGCGAGACCTCCGGCATCGTCACCGCCATCCATCCACGTCTCAATCCCCAGGAGCTGGTGAAGCGGCTCGGCGAGCAGGACGTGGTGGTGGCCGCCCGGGCCGGCCGGTTCCGGATCTCCCCGCACTTCTACAACACGGAGGAGGAGATCGACCGCTGTTTGGAGGTTGTGTCTGTATGGCTGGGTGGACACCGAGTAGCAGAGATCGTATAAGGTGGTGGTGGAGGTGAGCCAATGACGCGAGAAGATCTCCTGTCCCGGATCTCGATCGACCCGAATATATGTTTCGGGAAACCCTGTATTCGAGGACACAGGATCTGGGTGTCCTTGATCCTGGATTTTCTGGCTTCCGGCTCGACAGTGGGAGAGATTTTAGAAGATTACCCCCAACTTGAAGAGGCTGACGTGCTGGCCTGCATCGCCTATGGAGCGGAGATGTCCCGAGAGCGGTATGTGGAGATTCCGCTCGAGAAGGCATCTTGAAGCTGAAGCTGGACGAGAACCTTGGGACGCGGGGAGCGGCCCTGCTGCGCAAGGCTGGACACGACGTCGCAACCGTCGTCGAGCAAGGCCTGACCTCCGCTCAGGATTTCAATCTCGCTACCGTCTGTGTGGAGGAAGGCCGCTGCATCGTAACGCTCGACCTCGACTTCTCCAACCCGCTACGGTTCGATCCCGGACAGTATTCGGGGATCGCAGTCCTCAGGCTCGGCTCACGCCCGACCGCCGAGGATCTGTTGAACGCCGTACGCACTCTGATCGGCGGGCTCGAAAAGAGCGAGATCGACGGCAGGCTCTGGATCGTTCAGGTTGGTGTGATTCGCGAGTACCAACCGGGAAACTAGGATGAGCCTCGCCCGCGCCGGCGGCCTGCCCTTACGGCTGCGCGTGCGTCCTCACCGGCCCCGCCGGGCGTTTCGGAAACGCTTTCGGATGCTCCTGGACCCGCTTCATCACCTCCGCCACTCCCCGTTCGAGCTGCGGATCGCGGCCGTCGAGGACCGACTTGACGTCGTTCTCCACCACGATGTCGGGATCGACGCCGTGCCCTTCGATGATCCATTGCCCCGCCATGGAAGAGGAAGCGAACTCGGGGACGAAGATCTGGCCGCCGTCGATCATCGGACCGTGAAAGGTGATGCCCACGACGCCGCCCCAGGTGCGGGTGCCAATCAGGGGCCCGAGCCCGAGCTGGCGGAACATGTAGGGGAAGATGTCGCCGTCCGAACCCGAGCCTTCATTCATCAGGCACACCATCGAGCCATAGAAGGTCACCTGCGGATAGGGCAGCGGATCGTCGGTGGTGCGGCCGAAGTCGACCGCCAGCGGATGCCGGGCCAGCCGTTCGAGCAACATCTGCGAGATGTTGCCGCCGCCGTTGTTGCGCACGTCGACGACCATTCCCTCCTTGCGGATCTGGCCGAAGTACTGGCGGGCGAACTCGCGGAAGCCGTCGTCGCCCATGTCGGGGAGGTGGATGTAGCCGAGCCGCCCGTTGGACAGCTTCGAAACCTTTTCGCGGTTGCCGTCCACCCACTCGCCGTAGATCAAATCCGTCTCCGAGCTGATGGGCCGGAAGGTGATCTCCCGCGCACCTTCGGCGGTGGGCTTTGAGTTGACGGTCATGCGCACGGGACGGTCGGCCTTCTGGCGCAGCAGCCGGTAGGGGTTGTCTTTGGCCACCAGCTCCTCGCCGTCGATGGCCAGCACGTAGTCGCCCGGGTGGACGTCGACGCCGATCTCGGTCAGCGGCGAGCGGTAGGTCTCCTCGTCGTTGTGGCCGGCGAAGATCTTGGCGATCCGGTAGCGGCCGGCGGTCTTGTCGAGCGCGAAGCGGGCCCCGGGCAGCGCCACCTTCGGCCGCGGCGGCAGCTTGAAGTCGCCGCCCGCCACGTAGGAGTGGGAGTTGTTGAGCTCGGCGATCATCTCGCCGATGACGTAGTTGAGGTCCGAGCGGTGTCCGACGTAGGCCAGGAGCGGCTCGTACTGCTTGCGCAGCGCCTCCCAATCGTAACCGTTCATGTTGTCGGTGTAGAAGAAGTCGCGGTACCGCCGCCAGGCCTCGCGGAAGACCTCGGCCCACTCTTCAGCCGGCACGCGGTCCACCATCATGCCGCCGGTGTCGATCGTCTTCTTCGAGTCCTTGCCGCCGGCCTTGGCGTCGTAGACGTTGTGCTGGCCGTCCTGGACGACGAGCACCTTCTCGCCATCCTGGGAGAGCGCGTAGCCGTTCATCCCCTCGACGAGCGTCGCAACCTTGCGGTCCTTCGCCGTGAAGATCTGCAGGGCGTTCTTCGCCGGCGGATCGCCGGCCAGGACGTTCGGAGCCATTTTCACGAACAGCAGGCGCCCCTCGGCCGCGGCGAGGTCATCGTAGTTATCGAACGGTACGGGCACGCGGGCCACCCGGCCGGCCAGGCCGTCGAAGTCGATCCTGGTGAGCGCCGGCACGGAGTCCTTCTTGTCCTCTTTATCCTTTTTATCCTCTTTCTTCTCGTCGCTGCTCACGGCCACCTGGTCCTCCTCAGGCGGGAAGGGGTGGGCCACGTCCTTGCGCAGGGCGAGGGCGTAGACGCCGATATTGCGGTCGAAGGCGAAGTTGAAGTCGAGGGAGTCGAGCTGGGCGGCGAAGTTGCGGGCGCCGAGGAAATAAAGGTATTGGCCCTTGGGGTCCCAGGCCGGGCTGAATTCGTGGGTCAGCTCGCCCGTCACCCGGCGCAGCTTGCCGTCCGCCACGCTCCAGATCCAGAGCGAGCTGAAGCCGTTCGGGTCCGAGAGGCTGAAAGCCAGGTGACCGCCGCACGGCGACCAGGTGTAGTCGCGGACTTGGCGGCGGACGTCGCGGGCCACCTCGGCGAGCTTCTTGCCGGCCACGGTGAGAACGTAGAGGCGGCCGTCCTTGTCGGAGAAGGCGAGGCGCTTGCCATCCGGCGACCACTCCGGGTGGTAGCGCATGCCCTTGCCGCCGGAGGTGAGCGGCTCGGGTTTGCCCTTGCCGAGAGCGTCCACGAGATAGACCTCGTCTTCGCCCGTGAGGTCGGAGACGAAGGCGATCTTGCGGCCGTCCGGCGACCAGCGTGCCCGCTTGTCGTGAGCGCCCGAGGTACGGGTGAGATTGCGGGTCACCCCCTTCTCGACGGGGACGTTGAAGACGTCCCCCCGGGCCGTGAACACTGCCCGCTCACCCTTGGGCGAGAGCGCGAAGTCCTCGATGTGGTCCGCGGCCGGGGTTTCGGCGGGGCGGCTGTCCACGGCGTCCGAGGGCGCCTGGATGGACAGGTGGCGTGAGCCGCCGTTGCGGGTGTCGTAGACGTTGAGCTCGCCGTTCATCTCATAGACGATCTGGCCGTCCGGGTCGGCGCTCGGCCAGCGGACGTCCCACTGGGTGCTCGTCGTGACTGGCGCCGTGGCACCGGTCGCGACGTCGTAGGAGTAGAGGTTGAGGGTACCGGTGCGATCCGAGTTGAAATAGATCCTGTTGCCGATCCACATGGGATCGCGCTCGGTCACGGGGGTGTTGGTGATGTTCTTCGTTTCGTGAGTGGCAAGGTCGAAGATCCAGAGGTCCTGGGCCCAGCCGCCCTGGTAGCGCTTCCAGGTGCGGAAGTCGCGGGCGAACGGGGTGTAGACGACCTTCCGGCCGTCCGGCGAGAGGTCGGCGCCGCCGGACTTGGGCATGGGCAGGGGCTCGCCGAGGCCGCCGTCCACCGGCACGGTGTAGATGCGGCTGTCGGAGAGGTCCCAGCCGTCCCGCAGCGAGCGGAAGAAGACGGACTTGCCGTCCGGCGTCCAGCCGAGGACCTGGTTGTCGTAACCCCACCGGGGAGGCAGCGGTCCGCGGGCGGGATAGAAGGTGAGCTGCTTGGGGACGCCGCCGGTGGACGGGATGACGTAGACCTGCTCGTCGCCGTCGTACTGGCCGGTGAAGGCGATCCACTGGCCGTCCGGCGAGAACTTGGCAAACAGCTCGAGGCCCGGATGGGCCGTGAGGCGCGTCGCCGTCCCGCCGCTGGCCGCGGCGGTCCACAGGTCGCCGGCATAGGTGAAGACCACCTTGTCCTTGTAGACGTCCGGGAACCGCAGCAGCTTGGTCTGGGCCGAAGCCCCGGCCGCGAGGCCGAGAGCCACCGCGAGGCACAGCACGATTCGGGTCAGGCGATGCATGGGACCTCCTGAAAGATGAGGGCAAGACGACGTTCCCGGAAGCAGGGTGTCTCGACAAGTATATACGCGGGGAGGGGCCGGGAGTTGCGCGACCACGTGCCGGAAAGGCCCGGGTTCGTCTAGAATAGGCGCGTCTGCGTGATGGCGCTCGGCCGCCTGATGAAGAGACTCCAAAAGCCCATGAGGGTTATTATTCGGGCGAGCTAAACAAGCAGGAGGTATTCTGATGAAGTACCGCGTTTTTCTCGAGCAAGACGAAGACGGCGTCTACGTCGCCGAGGTGCCAGCGTTACCCGGCTGCATTTCTCAGGGCGGCACGAGAGACGAAGCGCTTGCGAACATCAAGGAGGCCATTGAGGGCTACATCGTGAGCCTGGAAGAACACGGCGAGCCCGTGCCGCTGCCCATCTCTGAAGAGCTCGTGGAGCTCGACGTTTGAGCGAGCTTCCCCGCGTTTCCGGTCGGGAGGTCGTCAAAGCATTGGGCAAGCTCGGCTACGAGAAGGATCGGCAGCACGGCAGCCACATCATCCTCAGGCAAGGACTGTCTCCCTTTCGCCGGCTGACCGTTCCTGATCATCCAGAAATTGCCAAGGGTACGCTACGCACGATCATCCGCCAGGCAGGGCTCACCGTAGAGCAGTTCAAGCGGCTGTTGTAAAAACGGAATTGCTCAGTGGCCGAAAAAAACCGGGCAATTCCGAGCCCGCGAGCGACCGTCACTCCGCCGGAAAACCCACCCGCCGCTCCCGGCCCGCCGTCCCCTCCAGGTCGCGGAGCTTGCCGAGGAGATCGTCCTGCTCCTCGATGACGTCGAGGGTGGCGCCAGAGAGGAGGAGGACCTTGGTGCCGCTGCCGTGGCGCTCGGCCGGCGCCAGGCCGATGATCGACTCGGTGCGCAGCCAGATGTCGCGGCTCGTGCTCTGGGTGACCTGAATCCACGGCATGCCTTCTCTCCTCCCCAAGATTGGGACCCAACTACAGGACGTACGGTATCACTCGTCGGGTCCGGCCATCAGAGCTTCACTCCCGGGTCCGCGTCCGAGGCGAAGCCGAGGCGGTGCATCTCCTCGAGGACCTCGGCGAAGAGGTCGAAGAGCTTCTTCAGGCGCTCCACGTCGCGGATCACCCCCACCACCTGGAAGTGAAGCTCGTCCACCCCCTCGGGGAAGCGGGCGCGGAAATAGCCCTCGTCGTCCTTGAGCTCCAGGCGGATCTGCGGTTGCTCCTGGATCAGCCGCCGGATCTCCGGGTTGGCGAACAGGGCCCTGACCTTGGTCTCGTCATTGCCCTGGACGATGAAGTCGTCATCGAACGGGCTGGAGTAGCCCACCTCGATGTCCTGCATCCCCAGCATCTTGCCCAAGTCGCTGAAGAAGCCCTTGCGGTAGATCCGGAAACGGAACGGGTCCTGGCTGACGAAGGGCGCCCGCATCCGGGTGTAGGTGACGTGGTTGTGACCGGTCGACACGGTGTAGACGTCCAGGGTGACCGTCCAGCCCTTGACGTGGGCTTGGACCTTGTCCCCCTTCCAGAAGCCGCCGTCGACGAAGTCGGCGCCGATCTCGCCGCAGAGCTGCTTCCAGACCTCCTCGCGTCGCGGGCCGAACATGCCTGCCAGAAAGCTCATCTCCGTCGCTCCTTCTCTTCAGCGTTGGTCCTCGTCCCATTAGATCATGGCCGGGTGCATCCTGATTCCAAGCCGCCTGTGGGTGACAAATTTTCGTAGAGACCTGTGAGAATTTTTGCGAGCGGGCAAAGAAGCGCGGCGTGTGCGCGTTTCCGTGGCAGGCCGAAGACTTGGATCGCGCACTGTCTGCGCTCTGTCAATGACAGACCCACTGACATTCCCTGACACTCCTGACACGCGCCGACGCTCCCGAAAGGCCCCGGTGGATTTCAAGACATACTTACATTTCTCTTCGAAAAGGAGAGGGAAGAACTTTCAAATCTCCGCGGCCGGTCCGCTGCCGACCGTGAAGACCTCCCCCGACCGCGCCCAGCGGACGGGGATGTCGCCGGCTGCGGATCGGGCCTCTACCACGGCGATCTGCGGGTCGAATGTGGGCCAGACGTGGGTGACGGCCAGCTCCCGGACGCCAGCGTGGCGGGCGGTCTCGCCGGCTTGGCGGGCGGTGAGATGGACGGGCGCGCCGACCTTCCCCTCCTGGTAGGTGGCCTCGCAGACGAGCAGGTCGCTCCCTTGGGCGAAGCCGGCAAGGTCGGCGTTCGGACCGGTGTCGGCCGAGTAGGTGAGGGTGCCGGCATCGGTTTCGGCGCGGATGGCGAGGGTGTGGCCGGGGTGGTCGGTGCGCAGGAAGCGCAGGCGGAAATCACCCACTTCGACGGTGTCTCCAGCGTCCACGGCGTGGAAAGGGAAGGTGGCGCCGAGGTTCTCCGCGCCGTCCGCTCCCAGCAGGCCACCGAGCGCTTCGAGCGTGCCCGGGGGCCCATAAAGAGGCAGGCGCAGGGCGCCGTCGACCCGGTAGCGCAGGGCGATGTGCAGGGAATAGAGGTCGGCGCAATGGTCGGGGTGGAGGTGGCTGAGGACGAGGGCGTCGAGCTGCGTGAAGTCGGTCAGCCGCTGGAGGACGGCGAAGGTGCCGTTGCCGGCGTCGATCCACAGCCGGGTGGCGCCGTGCTCCAGGAGAAAGCCGGTGCTGGGGTTGTCGGAGGCCGGGTAGCCGCCGGAGCTGCCGAGGACGTGAAGGCGCATGGCTGGAAAACCTCCGGGGAGGAGGATACCGCGAGAGGTCCTCCGGCGGGCGTCCTCGCCGGTGGGCTTCGGTGACCTGCGAAGTGGAACTCTTTACAAACGCTTCCCTGCGCGGGAGGCAACTCTCCATCTGGCATTACGTATGCACCCATTGGAGGTTCAAGTAGTCAGCAGGAACCCTGAAAGGGGGGGACATCATGCAGGACCGTAGCTGGAGGCAGCAACGGCAGGAAGGCGTAGTCGACCGTCACGCCGTCGTGGTCGGCGGCAGCATCGGCGGCATGCTCGCGGCGCGCGTGCTCGCCGATCATTTCGATCAGGTCACCGTCGTCGAACGCGACCAGTTGCCCGAGGGGAGCGAGAACCGGCCGGGGGTGCCCCAGGCCCGTCATCTCCACTTCCTCTTCAAGCGGGGCCTGATGGTCGCCGAGGAGCTCTTCCCGGGGATCACCGCGGACCTCCAGGAGGCGGGAAGCCATCTCCTCGATCAGGGCAGCGACTTTCGCATCCTCTATCGCTCGGGTTGGTCGCCCCGCAAGGAGATCGGTCTCGAGTTCTGTACCTTCACCCGGCCCCTCTTCGAGGCCACCGTCCGCCGTCACCTGATGACGAATCCGAAGGTGCTCCTCCGCCAGGGCTTCGAAGTGGCCGGCCTGGAGCTCGACGAGGACAAGGCCCGGGTGGCGGGCGTGCGGCTGCGGCCGCGCCACCGCGACCCCAACGCGCCGGTCGAGGAGGAGCTGCTGGCGGCCGAGCTGGTGGTGGATGCCAGCGGCCGGGGCTCCAAGGCTCCGGACTGGCTGGAGGCCGTGGGCTATGAGAGGCCCGAGGAGATGGTCGTGGATGCGTTCTGGGGATATGCCACCCGCCTCTACGAGCCGGTCGAGGAGTACAAGAAGGAGTGGAAGACGCTGTTCATCATGAACCGGCCGCCCTACCAGCCGCGGGCGGGAATCATCCAGCCCGTCGAGGGAAACCGCTGGATCGTGACCATCGCCGGAGTGATGCACGACTATCCGCCGACGGACGAGGACGGGTTCCTGCAGTTCGCCAGGAGCCTCTCATCGCCGGAGCTCTACCGGGCCATCCAGAAAGCCCGGCCGCTGTCGAAGGTCTGGGGCTACCGGCGGACGGAGAACCGGCTGCGCAGCTACGAGAAGGCGCGGTTGCCCCAGGGCTTCGCGGCGCTGGGCGACTCGGTCTGCGCCTTCAACCCGGTCTACGGCCTGGGGATGACCCTCACCGGCCTCGAGGCGCTGGAGCTGGGCAAGTGCCTGAGCCACGGCCGCGGCACGCTGGATACCCGGCGCTTCCAGAAGCGGGTGTCGAAGCTGGTGGCCGGCCCCTGGGCGCTGACCACGGGCGAGGACCTGCGCTGGCCCACCACACAGGGCGGCAAGATCACCGCCAAGCTCAAGCTCATGCACTGGTACATCGAGCAGGTGATCCGGCTGATCCCGCAGAGCGAGGACGTGTTCCGCCGGTTCCAGGAAGTCAACCACATGATGAAGTCGCCGGCGGCCCTGTTCCATCCCTCCGTGCTGCGGCGGGTGTTGCGGCAGGCCTTTGGTCCGCGTCCGGTGTACGCGAGACCCAAGGAGGCTGCGGCCCGGGTGCCTGCGTCGACGGCGACGGCCACGTCGACGGTGGCGATCCGCCGCTGACGCTTCAGTTACCCTCCAAGAAGGGGAGCGGGCCTGCCCGCTCCCCTTCCCTTCCTCCGCAGGCCCGGCACCTCCATGGCGCGCGATTCATGAGATTCGCACCAGCGGTGAAGCCCAACTTTGTGTCGGTTGAAGAGGTGACACCCCATGTCTACTGAAAAAAAGCACCCGCATCGTCAGCGCGGCCGGTCGGACGCAATGGCCTTCCTCGAAAACCTGAGTGGTGGCCCGCTCACGCTCGCCAAGCTCTTTCGGTCCATCCGGGAGGGAGAGGCCCTGACGCAGGCTGAGCTCGCCGACACGCTCGGAATCTCCAAGCAGCATCTGTCGCACATCGAGAACGGTCGGAAGATCGTCAGCCCCGAGCGTGCGGCGAGCTGGGCGGCGCGCCTGGGCTATGCGGAATCGCAGTTTGTGCGCCTCGCGCTTCAGGATGCCCTGCGCCGCGTCGGACTCCGCTACACCGTCACCGTGAACGCGGCATGACGCCCGGATCTCAGAGTCGATGATTGGAGGCTCCGGTGCGGGTGCCGGCGCCGAGGTCGGTGAAGTGGCACCGGCCCGAGTTCCGAGGGCTCCGCCGCGATGATCCTACCGTTCATAGCTCGATGCCCATATTTATCTGCTCAGTCGTGGAGGCAGGGAGTTGTGTATCCCACCCGGGTCCTGCGGTATAATCCTCGACGTGAAATCGCGGTTGTGGAGCCTGGGCCTGCGGCAGATCCCCTCGCTGGACGGTCCTCGGACAGCCTCACGGCGGCTGTCGGGGTGGCGTGGAGGCCGGCAGGGAGTCGCGCGAAGCCCCTGCCAGGGATTGAATCCCCATAGGACCGCCTCGGGCTAGCCCGCGGCTTCGTTCAACTGCGTCTATCCGAAATCCTTCGGCGGACTTCGCAGGGAGGACTTCGGATAGACGCTTAAAGGATAGACGCTTAAAGGTTAGGCGGTAGAGGGTACACTCATGGAAGCGTTCCGCGTGAGAAGGGAAACTGGAGACCGACAATGTGTTGCAACAAGACTTGGAAAAGCATCGCACTGATACTCTTCCTTGGGGTGCTCACGGCAGCCTCGGCGGCCGCGACTACTTGGATCACCTCAGAGACGGACAAAGACTTACTCACGGGACAGAACTATTCGTATCTCCGCATCGCCAGCGGCTTGTCAGGAACAAATAGGCGCTTTCTCGACATCTTGAAAGGGCCTCAAGGCTACCAAATGCGGTTCGTCGTGCCGCAACCCACCAATACCCAGACGACGATTTGGGCGCCAGGCCTAGCTACCTCCCGATCTGCAAAAGATCTCGGCGAGACGGTCTCTTGGATGGTTGAGGGAAAGACCGCCCATACGGTTTCGCCGACTCTGAATAAGCGAAAGCGACACATGGGCGTCACTGACTACGAAGCGTCATGGCCAGTGACGTGCAGCGACTTAACTGAACTCCTAACTGGCAAGACACTCCGCGTCGTAATGCCCGAATTCAATGGCGAGTGGGACCTTACACGACTCCCTCAGAGTTTCGAGAAGATTATCGGTGTCGCCTCCAAGAAGATCGTCCAAGGGACCGCGCCTGAGTGCGCAGCGGCTCCCGATGCTACGCAAGCTAACGAGACGCCCTCTCCTGCAACCTCGCCATGAAGAGGACAGCGAACGATGGCGGCCTGCCGCCTAACCTGCCAATCGAGTGGACGAAACCGGCCGCTTCGCGTCCGGTTCGCCGCTCATCGGGAACAGCGTTATCTGCACAAAGAGCCAGAACACGATGAACCCAGATCGTATATATCGGCAGTATCGTGACGACGCCCTTGCTGGGCAGATCACAGCCTCCAAGTACACAACGTTTGTAGCAATGCCATTTGGGGAGCAGTTTAGCTATCGCTCACGTGAAGTGTATCGCGAGGTCGTCTGTAAGGCCGCAGAGCGCGCAAATGAGAAGGGCGGCACGCGGCGTAACTTCGACCAGCCGACGCGGGTTGACGAACGCGGTGGGACCGCTCGTGTGCTGAGCGAAGAGATCATTGTCAAGATCCTAGAGTCACACATCTTTTTGGCAGACCTAACCTTTGAAAACACCAATGTATTGCTTGAAACCGGCGTCGCATTCGGCATGAAGCCAAATCCGCAGATAATACTTATCACTCAAGGCAAGCTGAGCGACCTGAGCTTTAATATCCGCAACAACAACGTGCTGGAGTACAACTCGGGCGGGTCAGTGGACGCCATAGCCAATGCGCTGATCCAAGCAGCCGGTTCATTTGACGCTGACCAGGAGAAGTATATATCGGCGATAACGCGGAGGTTGACGCCAGATGCGATCATCTGCCTCAAGCGTTATGCTGAGTTCCAGCAGGAGCACTGGGCAAATTCACTTCATGCAGAAAACGCAGGTATCATATTCCCAGGCGACCGCGCCTATGAGCGGTTTGAGGCCTGTAGCCGTGACCTGCTTCACGCAGGGTTGATTTGGACCGACTGGAAGGTAAAGGCTATCAATGGCAATGACGCCTTTGGAATGCACGCGACGGACCTGGGCTGGGCGGTAATTGGCCATTTATGGAACCTAACCAAGCCAAGCAGATAACCCTGGGCTTGCAGCGGATGCCTGGCGGCCCCGCTGAAGCCCGAAGACGTTACGCGCACACAGATTCGGAGATGGTATATGCCCAAGGAACCTCCCCTAAAGTTATCTGCCTATATCGTGCGGGTTGACGCTGGATTTGCTCCCAATCCGTTCGGGCCCTACTGTACTCTTGCATGCTGCAAGCCTGTGGTCCGACGGAAGGCGCACCGTGGAGACATTATAGTTGGGACCGGCTCGGCAGGCTACGGACTTGCAGGACATCTCGTTTTTGCAATGCGCGTCCAAGAAACCATTCCTTATAAGCAATATTGGAGACGGTCAGAGTTCGCGTATAAGATACCATCAAATCAGACGCGCGAGAGCGTGCGTGGCGATAACATCTGGCACAAGGATTCTTCTGGAGAATGGCAGGTTGCACCTGGAGCGCTACACGACTCAAAGCACAAAGAGCGAGATACAAGTGGCGAGTGCGTCCTAATCTCGACTGACTTCTTCTACTTCGGCCGTGACGCTATCCCAATAGATCAACAGTTTTCTGGTATGCTAGCTAAAACGCAGGGTCATCGAAATACCACAGAAGCCGAGGCGATCGAGCGCTTCTGGAACTGGCTCACGAAGGGGTACGCGGAGAAACGTCGAGAACTAGAATCTGGCAAACTTGGAGATCCGTGCGATTTTGACGCCAGCGGCTGCAAGATCCAATGCGATGACATCGAGGAAGAGGATTTTGAGGAGGAGCGCGCTTAACCCGACCGATCGAGCGGACGGATACCGCGCTATCGCGCGCTCCCGCCGCTCATCGCCCAAGCGTTAGGCGACCGGGGCGGCCCCGTCTCGCGTATCAGGAAGAAGGGGCCACTATCACCACGCCTCGAGCGCGCTGCACGTGACGCCAAGCCACATTGATCGTGCAT